>Ga0190304_1000004_pt1 | contig 126105 bp, 113 predicted proteins | sample 48700712_MG_FD_161670 | JGI IMG/M metagenome (GOLD analysis project Ga0190304, IMG submission 161670) | Hydrothermal vent sediment bacterial communities from Southern Trench, Guaymas Basin, Mexico - 4870-07-1--2_MG | ecosystem: Environmental > Aquatic > Marine > Hydrothermal vents > Sediment ...
AGTGGCGGTGCACGAGGAATTGCACATATTGGAGTTATTGAAGAGCTTGAAAATCAAGGTTTCGAAATAAAATCAATAGCCGGAACATCTATGGGGGCTCTGGTTGGCGGAATGTATGCTGCCGGCGAACTTGATGTTTATAAAAAATGGATGTGTTCTTTAGACAAAATGGATGTTTTTAAACTTATAGATTTTACCCTAAGTTTAAATGGCTTAATAAAAGGTGAAAAAATCCTTAAGGAAATGAAGAAGATGATTCCTGACAGAAAAATTGAAGATCTTTCCATTCCATACTCAGCTATTGCAACTGATATTGTTAATGGTAAAGAAGTGGTTTTTGAAAGTGGGAGTTTGTACGATGCCATTAGAGCTTCTATATCTATTCCAACTGTTTTTAAACCGTTTAAAAAAAATGGAATGCAATTGGTTGATGGGGGCGTGCTTAATCCAATACCTATTAATCATATAAAACGACACGATAATGATATATTAATTGTAGTAAATGTTGGTGCGGATAAAACATGGACTCCGTCGCATGTCGAAGAAAGTTTGTCTGAAATTGATAAAAAGCATAATAAATATTTAACAAAAATACACGAAACAATTAATAATATAATTCCAAAAAACAATACCGACAAATTAGGTTATTATAATTTGTTAAATAAAACAACAAGTTTAATGCTTCAAAAGATATCGGAATTTACATTAGAAAAATACAAGCCTGATATTCTTATCGAAATTTCAAAAACTGCTTTTGGTACCTATGACTTTTATAAAGCAAATGAAATAATTGATGTAGGTAAAAATGCTGCAATACAAGCTATTACCAAATTTAATGCAACTAAATAAGATAAAAATAAACTAATTATGAAATATCCATGCACTATCAAAGGGATGATTATAACATGGTTGTTCCATCGGAAATTAAAAACTAATATCAGTTTTTGACGAATGTTAAATGAAAGATAATCAGCTATATAGAATTATAAACAGATGAAACAAACAATATCATTAGTTCTTTCAGGAGGAGCTGCAAGAGGAATGGCACATATTGGAGTTATTGAAGAGCTTGAAAAACAAGGCTTTGAAATAAAATCAATTGCAGGAAATTCAATGGGTGCTTTTATTGCCGCAATGTATGCAATGGATAAATTGCAGGAATATAAAAATTGGATTGTAACACTAGATAAAAAGGATGTATTCAAGTTAGTTGATTTTACCATTAGTTCACAAGGTTTTGTGAAAGGCGACAAAGTGTTTAATAAAATGAAAACATTTATTCCGGATGTAAATATAGAAGATTTAAAAATACCTTATGCTGCAGTTGCCACAGATATTACAAATATGAAAGAAGTTGTATTTACAAAAGGTAGTATATATGATGCCGTAAGGGCTTCAGTTGCAATACCCACAATTTTTACACCTGCTAAAAAAGGCAATGATATGTTAGTTGACGGAGGTGTTGTTAATCCTATTCCATTAAATCGTGTTAAGCGAATAAAGGGAGATATTTTAGTTGCTTCTTTTGTAAATGCAAGTGTCCCTTATAATAAGCCGGCGTTAAACAAAGAAGATGAAAAAAGAAAAAACTCTGCTTATAAGCAAAAAGTCAAAGAATTTAAAAATAAACTTCATGAAATAATACCTAAAAATAATCATGAAAAACTAAATTATTTCAAATTGATAAATAAATCTACTTCCATGCTAACACAAAGTTTAGCTGTTATGAATATAGAGAAATATAAACCGGATCTGCTTATAAATATTTCACGTGATTCTTGCGGAATTTTCGATTTCTTTAAAGCTGAAGAAATGATAGAAATAGGCAGACTGACTGCAAAAAATAGTATTAACAATTATAAGACCAAGCTTCTATGATCCAAACAGAAAATAGAATAGCAATAACAGGAGAAAGCATCGAGAATATTTACAAACATCTTTATCGGCATAAAGAATATTTGAACAGGTAAACTCACAAATTATTGGTTTGATAAAAACTAAAATTAAAAATTGACAATTATTATTAAAAGATTAAATATAGCGGGATTTGAAGATAATAAAGACGCTTTTTCTGATTTAGAAGAAAAATTAAGAACAATACCTTGCGATGATTTTATTATGGGGTACCTAGATTTGTGCGGTGCTGTTTATTACGAATCAAAATCATATAAGGCTGCTATAACTATTTAGGGGGAATTTATGAACACTTATTTAACATATCTAATATGCCTGTTATCAGGCTATTTAACAGGGTCGGTACTGTTTGTCTATGTTATTACAAAGCTTGTAAAAGGTGAAGATATCCGAGATTTAGGCAATAATAGGGCATGCTTATCCTTTGTTTTTTAATCTTAAAGGACGACATGCTGCCGGAACATTAATGGGAATATATTTGTTTTTTTATTACTTATGAATTACTTATTGCTTTAATTATTATTCCATTGATAGTTTTTTCTCTGATTAAAAAAGACCATGGTTTTTGGTCGCCTCTCGGAATAATCACTTTTAGCACTGTTGCTTGTTTGTTTTTAAATCACACAACAGATGTGAAAATTGTTGTTTGGGCAACAGGCATTGTCGGATTATATTTTAACAGAATTTTTTTCCTATAAGAGTAAAAACACTATTACAAAAAGATGATGAATAATAACAAAATAAATAGCTAAATATTTACCAAATACAAAAACACAAACAGATGAAACAATCAGTATCATTAGTATTATCTGGTGGAGGGGCAAGAGGAATTGCTCACATTGGAGTAATTGAAGAACTGGAAAAACAAGGTTATGAAATTAAATCTATTTCAGGCACTTCTATGGGTGCTTTGGTTGGTGGCATTTATGCTACTGGAAAAATGCAAGAATATAAAAACTGGATGTACACATTAAACAAATTAGAAGTCTTCAATCTTGTTGATTTTAATATTGGTATCCAAGGACTTGTTAAAGGAGATAGGGTATTTAATAAAATGAAAGAATTTATTCCTGATAGGAATATTGAAGACTTAGAAATACCTTATGCTGCCGTAGCCGCTGATATTATTAATAACAAAGAAGTAGTGTTTACAGAGGGAAGTATTTATAATGCCATTAGAGCATCCGTCGCAATTCCTACAGTATTTACGCCTGTTAAAACAGATGAAGGATTATTGGTAGATGGAGGAATTATAAATAATATCCCTGTTAACCGTGTAAAAAGAACCCCTGATGACATTTTAGTTGTTGTAAATGTTAGTGCACATATTCCTGTTTATAAACCTGAGATAACTAAAAAAGAACGCGACCTTAAAGAGTCAATCTATCAAAAGAAGATAAATGAATTCAGAAATCAGTTGCAAAAAATCAACCCCTTAAATAATGATAAAAAAATTGGTTATTTCGACCTAATTAATAAAACCATTAACCTAATGATTTATCATAATGCCTATTTGTCATTTGAACAACATTCTCCGGATATAATGATTGAGGTGTCTCATAATTCTTGCGGTACTATGGATTTTTACAAAGCCGAAGAAATGGTAGAAATAGGACGATATGCCGCCATAAAAAGTCTTAAAGAGTATAATAAGAAATTGGTATAAAAACTGTAATTTTCAATTAAAAATTACCTCAATAAAGTAAATAGATGAAATATAAAATATCACTAATAAATGCCCTGTTTCTTCTATTAGGGATGGGAGTATTACAGGCACAAAATGTAGAGCCGTCTCATAAAAATTCTACCACAATAAAAATTATAAAAGACATAAATCTTAATATTTATCCAAACTCAACATCTAAAGACACTTCCTTGCTACTTAATTTAGATAATGAAAACACAAAACCGAATAATACAAAGAAAAAAGTATCATTAGTATTATCCGGTGGAGGGGCAAGAGGAATTGCACACATAGGAGTAATTGAAGAACTGGAAAAACAAGGCTATGAAATTGTTTCAATATCAGGAACATCTATGGGATCTCTTGTAGGTGCGGTTTATTCACTCGGGAAAATGGAAGAATTTAAAAACTGGATATACACTATGGATAAATTAGACGTCTTTAAATTTATTGACTTTACACTTAGTTCACAAGGATTAGTGAAGGGGGATAGAGTTTTTAATAAAATAAAAGAATTTATTCCTGATAAAAATATTGAAGACTTAAAAATTAATTATTCAGCCACAGCCACAGATATTACAAATAAGAAAGAAGTAGTTTTTACAAAAGGAAGTATTTATGAGGCAGTAAGAGCTTCTGTTGCAATACCTACCGTGTTTACCCCTGTAAAAATGGGAAACTCCCTGCTTGTAGATGGAGGCATTATCAATAATGTCCCTATTAATCATGTTAAAAGAAGCAAAAATGACATATTGGTTGTAGTACATGTTAACGCTGATATTCCCGCACGCAAACCGTTTATTTCTGAAAATGAAGAAGATATAAGACAATCATCACATCTCGAAAAGATTAAAAAATTTAATGCTGAATTAATTAAATCTAATCCGAAATTTAAAAATAAAGAATTAGGATATTTTAAACTTATTAATGAAACAATTGGTTTACTAACTTGTCAAATATCTAAAATGATGATAGAAAGATACCCTCCCGATATCTTAATAAATATATCTCGGGAATCATGTAATATTTTTGATTTTTACAAAGCGGAAGAATTGGTTGAAATTGGCAGACATGCTGCTATTCAAAGCATTAACGAATATAAAAATAGAGTAGATTAATATTAAAAACTATAATTTAATAACTCAAAATATTGAGTATTCAAAAAAAACTAATAAGCAGACAAAAACTAATTTTTCGACAATACAAAAAGAATTTAATGCTAATTTAAAGATGTTTAAGGATAAGATTAAAATGTTAGAATTAAATGAAATAATATCCGAAGAATGAAAAAAGAAACAACAAATTATTCCTATTATTTTAATAGTCTCAAGCAATCTCCAATCTTCTCCGAAGTAGATGATAATGTTTTACATGAAATTTTAAAAATGTTTCATAGTAAAAAATATCTAAAAGATAATTATCCGCTAACATCTGAATCAACCATGTATAATATTTATGTGATAATTTCCGGAAGAGTGGAAATATCAGTAATGAATTTTGATACGGACAGGGAATATATAATTGACATTCTTGGACCGGGAGATTTCTATGATGTAATTTGTTTACTTGACAAAAAAGAACATGATATTATTGCCACTGCATTGGATGATTTAGAGTTATTAGTAGCTCCTATTGAAGCGGCAAGGAAATGGCTCTATATACATCCTAGTTTTAATAAAGCACTGCTTCCTTACCTTGGGAAGCAACTACGACATTTTGAAGAATCAGCTTCTGACTTAGTACTTTATGACACATGGACAAGATTAGTTAAATTAATATTAAGAAATACCGACAGACATACAGGAAAGATATCTCTGATTAATGATCTTTCGCATGAACAGATTGCTAAAATGATTGGCAGTGTCCGAAATGTTGTCAACCGCCATTTTCAAGATTTAAAAAGCAGTCAACTGCTATCGGTTAAAAGAAAAAGTCTTGAAATTAATAATATTCAAAAATTGGTAGAAGAATTTAAAAACAGGAATTCTTTTCTTCCATAATTGCAAACTTGTCATACTTAAACCATTATTGTCTTTATCCACATTTTAGAAGTGTCAATAAAGTTTTTTTTGAATAAATTCTTGTTGTGCAACTTAAGTGGAAGTTTGTGATATCAACCTACTTTATTTTTGTATTATAATAAATAGATATGAATAGAAGCAATAAGTTAACAAAAACAGATAAAAAAGAAATAAAAATAGCAAAAGCTTTAATAACCTGAGTTCTATATAAGAAAAACCCTATTTTGCTTGTAAAAAACAAGAATTATTATTACAATAAAGTATTGAAACCTAAATATTTAATATAAATAATAATGTAAATTTAGTTGATTTTTTTTATTTAACAGATGAATTCTGCAAAGAATTTAATTAATCATGAGGGGGACACCATATTGAAAAAGAAAGTAGTTTAAAGCGAAGGAATAAACCTTCGAAGTTGAATAATGCTGAAGTAATTACAATTTTAATTGCCTTCAATTTAGGTGGTTTTAGAAATCTTAAACATTTCTATATCAATTATGAGCAAAAACAAATAAATTTATTATAACCAAAGGAATAAGCAAAGAAGGTTCGCCTGTTTTATTAAGATTTATCACAAACATCGCCCAAAGATTTGGAGTTCAAATAGGAGAAAAAGCAGCCGCACAAGTAATACCAATAATTGGAGCTGCCGGCAAGGCTTTAATTAATACAATGTTTATCGACCATTTTCAAAATATGGCAAAATGATATTTTATAATAAAAAACTTGGAAAGAAAATATGATGCGGAATTTATTAAACAATCATATAATGAATTATCGAAATAAAAATGATAATGGCAAGTTAAAAACGCAACTGAGAATTCAAGACAGAGATAAAAAACGAAATGAAAGAGAAGTAAGTATAGAATATAATGAAAGTAAATCAAAATATTGAAAAAAAAAGATTAATATATTCAGAAATTATAAAATTAAAAAAATGAGTAAACTAGTAAATGAACTAAAACAGGAACATCAGGAAATTACTGCTATCCTTCGTGAATTACAAAAATAGGTGCTTCGTCAACTAAAGGTGTGGAGTTGTTAATACAATCTAAAACTTCATTGTTATCCCATTTAACAAAAGAAGATAAACAATTATACCCCCCTTTGCATGAAAAAGCACAGTTTGATTTATCTTTAAAAAGAACACTTGATACTTTTGGGGCAGAAATAGAAAAAAATAACTGAATTTATGCTTGATTTTTATCAAAAATACTCTGATATTAACAATATAAATAAAACTGAATTTGCAAAAGATATATCAACATTTATTGTTACTTTAAAAGATAGAATAATGAAAGAAGAAGTTGCTATTTATAAAGCATATGAAAAACTTAAATTATACTAATATTTAATTATTTATTTTTACGACAATTTTAAATAGGTTTTAAATAAATTTGAAAGGGCTAATGAATACTGTTAAGATATTGAATTAAATTCATTTAGCTATCATATGAAATAGTAGATATGAATAGCCAGCCACGAACATGCAATATAGCAAAAAACGGCAAGATGCTTATTTAAAGCGGTTTAATCCGTTCAAATTTCATTTTAATTTGACAGGAAATCGTTCGCAATCCGCTTAATGCCCTATTGCTATCCGATAGAAGCTAAAGAAGAAATTATTTGAGCTCTGTTTTAATAAACACATTTATATAATATAAATCAGTTAAATTATGGAAAAAGGAATTATTCTTGGAAACAATATTTTAGATGTAGTTTTTGTGGCATGGTTTATTGCTCAATTTTATAAAGTTATTGTTAGTATTATCATTGATAAAAAATTAAATATAAAACGTTTCTGGGAAACGGGAGGCATGCCCAGTTCCCATTCATCAACGGTAAGTGCTTTGACCACTTCGATTGGAATTGTTTATGGAACGGGAACACCACTTTTTGCAGTTAGTATTGTATTTGCTATCATTGTATTACATGATGCGGCAGGGATTAGAAGAGCTGCCGGGAAACAGGCGAGTGTGTTAAACCGTTTGGGAACTTCTTTAAGTAAGTTTTTTGATGAACGTTTTAGTGATGAGCAGTTAAAAGAATTGTTAGGACATACTCCAGTGGAAGTATTAGTAGGCACTATTGTAGGTATTGCAGTAGCCTTTATATTAAAATTTCACTTGGTTTCCTAAACTTTGCCTATATACGTAATAATGTATGGACAAGGCATATATAAAGATTAATTGTGTATCATTATCCCTTATATTTGATCAATATTATTTTTAAAATAAATTTTGCTTGTGCAACTTAGGTGGCAGTTAATGATATAAATCCACTTTATCTTTGTACTATAATTTATTTTAATGAATCATTTATAAATTACTTAAAATGAAAACAAAGGAAATATTTTTTCAAAAAGCAGTTGAAACTATTATTTTCAACAAACATCTCAGACCTATTGCTGCCAAGCAATTAGACAATTATGTGTTTAATAAATTCTCGAAAGATATCGGTTTTGCATCGTATGATGAAAGGATGATAAGATATCAGTTTTATTCTGCTATACTAAACATTGCTGAAAAGAACTTAGAAAAAGGATATTATTCTAAAGTCGGAATGAAAAAGATGATTCATTCTCTAACAGGAAACAAATTTGTAATGAAATCAGATGATAAAATCGGAAACATACAAATTGACTATAAATTAAAATACGGAGAATATCCTCCAGGGTTTATTGTCCTATCTCCTTCACAGAGATGTAATTTGCAATGTACGGGCTGTTATGCGGGAAGTACCAACCAAACAGTATCGACGCTCCCATATTCTATTGTTGACAAGATAATAGGTGACGTGCATGATGTATTTGGCAGGAAGTTCGTGGTAATTAGCGGAGGAGAGCCTTTTATGTACAAAAGTAACGGTAAAACCTTATTAGATATCTTCGAAAAATATAACGATGTGTTCTTCCTAGTATATACTAACGGAACCTTAATAACACCTTCCATAGCTCAAAGGCTTTTGGAATTAGGAAATGTTACACCCGCAATATCTATAGAAGGTTATGAGCAGGAAACGGATGAGCGCAGGGGTAAAGGTGTTTATAGTAAAATAATGAAAGCTATGGAAAACCTGAGAAAAGTCGGCGTTCCGTTTGGAATTTCGGTAACAGCAACAAGCAAAAACTATGAGCTTTTACTTAATGAGAAGTTTTACGATTATTATTTTGAACAATTAGGCGCTTCATATATGTGGCAATTTCAATTAATGCCTATCGGACGTGGAAAAGAAACTTTTGACCTTGTTGTATCACCCGAAAAAAGAGTAGAGCTTTACAATGTCTGGAAAAAAGTATTAATTGAAAAAAAATATCCTGTAGCTGATTTCTGGAATAGCGGGATAATAAGTAACGGATGTATTGCTTATGGCAGGTATAATGGATATATATATATTGATTGGAATGGCAATATTATGCCTTGTGTTTTCGTGCCTTATCATGTTGATAACATATATAATTTATACAAAGAAGATAAAAATCTAGGCGATGCAATTCACTCCCAGTTTATGAAAAACGGACGTAAATGGCAACAGGATTATGAAAAAATACGCAAAAATCATTTAATGCCATGTTCGATAAGAGATCATTATAAAAACTTCAGGGAAAACATACTTACTGACGATGCAAAACCTGAAGATAAGCAAGCAGCCGAAACTTTAAAAGATTTAATTTATTTTCAGACTATGGTTAAATACGATGAAGAACTAACGGAATTAACTAAAAATATAGAGGACCCTAAATATAATGATTTGCTCCATAAAATGGAAACATAATTATTAATATTTACCCCTTGTGCATTTAGCCGGTACAATAAAGAGACATAGTTTACACTTTTCAGATTGTAATTTGTAGTAAAAAAACAAATTGCTATGCCTTGGAAAAAAATAACAACTATGGAACAAAAAATGAGATTTTTTGTTGCCAATATTTGACGATTGCAAATTACAGTTTACACCAACAGCCCATAAGTTAATTAATCAGGTTAGAAAATAAAAGAAAAAGTTATTCATTGTACAAATTAGGTGCAGTTGATGATATTAACCTGTCTTATCTTTACGTTATAATTTATTTTAATAAAGAAAATAAAATGACAACAAAAGAAAAAATCAAAAAAGGGATTATAAAAATAGCTACCGAAAGTCAAGACATTAAAAGCGACATTATCACATTTGTTGGAGATGAATTTAAAAAATCCATTGAGCTTAAAAACCAAACTTCTGAAACGATTAAGGAAATTACAAAAGACACACTTGATGGCGTTTATGAAGGTATTAGTGAGGTCAAGAAAAAGGGGCAACAATGTGCTGATAGATTAAAAGAAAAGGATGTTGAAATGGAAGATGTGCTGAAAAAATCAGCGGAAACGATGATAAATGTTGCTAAAAAGGAAGGCGAAAATGCTTTAGCTACGAGTAAACAAGTTGCTGAAAAAACAAAAGGTTTTTTTGACAATGCGTCAAACAAAGCTAAACACTCAATAGATAATATTGAAGACAAAGCAAAAGAGCAAATGGGAGATGCTCTTAAAAATCTTAATGAAACTAAAAAAGAAGCAAAAAGCAAACTTGATGCTATAAGTGATGCCCTAAAAAATTATGCTATCGAAAAAAAGGATAAAACTTCAATGGATATTTCAAATGCCTTGCATAAAACTGCTGACAAAAGTAAGGATGCTGCAACAGATTTAATGAACTTAGCAAAAAGCCATTCAAAAAAATTGACAAGTCATTCACTTAGTAAGGTATCAGACTGGTTAAAAAATCTTTCAAATAAGGTGAGCTCATAACATAATTTATTAACTTTTTAAAATAGTAAAAAAAATCAACTTATTTAATATTATCAATGGTAGCATTCACTTTTACAATGTGTCAAAATGCCGAAGAAGGTGCAAAAAAAGACCTAAATAATTTAGAAAACAAAGCTAAGAAAAAAGCAAAAAACATTGAAACGAAAACAACTGATTTAATTGAGTCAATAAATCAAAAAACAAAAACAAATTATAATTTGACCAAAGCAAAAGCAACTCTTCTAAAGTCTCAAATAGCTCTTGAAATCGACAAATCAGAGCAAAAAGCAATAAAAGAATTGGATAATGCCTTTAACTTTCTTTCGGAAGCCAAATTAATAGCTGATGAAAAAACAAAAGCAGAAATCGACTTGCTAAAAACTAAGGTAAATATTGCTAAAAAGAGTGTTGTTCAGAAAAAGGAAAACGCATTGCTGCGATCGATTGAAATATGCTGAAATTACAGCCGAAGAAGCTCTTTTGAAGGCAAAAATTATTGCTCAATCAGAAGAAACATATACTCAGGCAGAAGCTTATCTTGAAGAAGCAAATAAATGGTATATCCTTAGTAAAGATAGAAAAGCACGTAATAAAATATCATATATTTTACAAAAAGCTAAAAAAAAATCAGGAAGATCAATCTTTTCAAAAAAATAAACAATTTATAAGAAACTGTCTATTTTTCCATTTATAAGAAAACTTAAACAAAATACTAACAAATACTTTTAAATTATTTGTTAGTATTGTTTAATTAATTGATACTTTTCAATTAATACTACTGGTACTTTTTCAATTAATCTTAACAAATAGTATGAGCAACATATATAAATACAAAATTTTAAATGCAGGGAGTATTGAACCAAAAGGGTGGATAAAAGAACAATTGCACCGTGATTTAATACATGGATATATAGGTCAATACGATAAGGTTCATCCAACAGTTACCCACAATGTTTTTATCAATCAAGTTAGATTAAGTAAACGAAGATTTAGCTTGAGAAAAGAATGGTGGAGCGGAGAACATGAGGGCTATTGGAAAGATGCCATTATTCGAATGGCGTTTTTAACCAACAACAAAGAATATATTAATAAATCTAAAGGATGGATAAATGAATTAATAGAAATTACGCAAAAAAATAACTACATTGGTATATATAAAAAAGGAGAAGAAGTTGGATGTAGATTCAATCATGAAAAAGGCAATGGAGAATTATGGACTTCGAGTAGAATGCTAATGCCCCTATTGGCTTATTATGAATTTACCGGTGATAAAGATGTTTTGGAAATTACAGACAAAGCGGCAAAACTAATCATGGAACATTATAAAACCAAGAATTATTTCTCTGTAAATTCTCCAGGAGGAGGAATAAGCCATGGAATTGGCTTTTTTGAAAATCTTGAATACTTGTATCGTATTACCGGTAATAAAGAATATTTGGATTTTTCGGTTAAATTGTACGAAGACTTTAATAAAGGAAATGTTCGTGATGATGATTTGAAAACACAGAATTTACTTGCAGATGATAAGCTTTTTGAAAATCATGGTGCTCATATTGCTGAAGGTTTATTTGTGCCAGAATTTATAGCATCAATACAAAATGAGAAAAAATTAATTGAAGCCGCAAAAAATACAATTCGAAAATTGAAACTACATTTAACTCCCAGTGGAGCCATGCGATGCGATGAATGGATTAAGGGCAGGAAAGGGACAGCCGATGAACGATACGAATACTGCGGAATAACCGAAATGATTAGTCCTTTAAATAAAATTATTTCTTTTACCGGTAACCTAAAGTTAGCCGACAAAATTGAAACAATGGTATTTAATGCCGGTCAAGGAGCTCGTTTCCCCGTTTTATCTGCTGTGTCATATTTTACCTGCGATAACCGAATTCGTATAAGAAAATTCGAATTTCTTAAAAGAGAATCGTATGATGCTGCTCATTTTGCTGCTGTTTGCTGTGTTTTAAATGCCGGACGGTTAATGCCATATTACGTAGAAGGTATGTGGATGAAAACAATAAATAATGATGGAATTGTTGCTGTATTATTTGGTCCGAGCAAAATTAAAACTAATATTCGTAACACTGCAGTAGAAATTACCGAAGAAACAGATTATCCGTTTTCAGATGAAATTATCTTTACAGTTAATCCATCCAAACCTCTTAAGTTTTCATTAATAATAAGAAAGCCGCATGCCTGTAAAAATGTTGATGTTGAGTTGCCGTCTAAAGCCGAAATAACAGAAACAGATGATATTATTAGTGTTGATAAAATTTGGGAGACAGACGACAAATTACGTGTGAAATTTAATTTTGAAATACGGCGCATAAATCAGCCGGCTTCAAAAACCGTAAAAAACAAAGGCGTATATTTTAAACGGGGAGCGTTAGTTTATGCCTTAGCTTTTAATCATAAAATAAAAACTGTAAAGGAATATCAAAATAGTGGATTTCATAGATATAAGATTACAGCAAACAATACAAAGACATGGAAACTAAAACTAAATACAAACGATAAGTTTAAATTCATCTCTAATGGTAATGGCTCTTTGAAGTATCCATGGGATAAGCCTGTAGTTAAGCTGAAAGGAACATTAAGAGACAAAAATAATCAAAAAAAAAGTATTGAATTGGTACCTATGGGAAATACTATATTCCGAAGGGTTACCTTTTCCAAAGTAAATCACGAAAAATTATAAACCTAAATTATAAATATCATGAAAAAGAAAGTAAGTATTGTTATTTGCACATTTAATGAAGAAAAAACAATCGAAAATGTGGTTAGGAAATGCCGCGAGTATAATCCTGAGAGTGAGGTTATAGTTGTAGATGATGGTTCTAAAGATAAAACCGAAGAAATATTAATGGATCTTAACAAAGAAATCTCGTTTAAAAATATCAGTTTATCCGAAAACAAAGGAAAAAGCAATGCTATGGTAGTGGGAGTAGAAAATGCCCAAAACGAAGTAATCTTATTTTTTGATGCTGATGTTTCGAATATTAAAAAAGAACATTTTACGCGCCTACTAAATCCTATTATTGTTGAAGACGCTGAAGTTGATATGGTTTTAGGTATGCCTTCCGAAACTCAGATTGATTATAGAATAAATCCGTTTAAAAGCCTTACCGGTGAACGAGCATTATTAAAAAAAGATATTGAGCCAATTCTAGAAGATATACGAGATATCCGCTTTGGTGTAGAAACATATATAAATTTATATTTTCAGGCACATGGAAAAAATGTAAAATATACTCTTCTAGAAGGCTTATTACATCCAACTAAGTATGATAAAACTTCAAAAACAAAGGCAACTAAAGAGTTTATAAGCGAAGGACATGAAATAGCTGTTACTCTCTTTAAAAATTATGATCTTATTATGAAAAGAATAAATAACTCATTTGGTAAGCAAAATAAAAAAATTCAGGATTCGATTAAAAAGTTCCAAGGTGAATTAAATGATAAAATTCAGACTTTATTAAGAAATAATGGATAAAAAAAATATATATCAATCCGTATTATTCTTTTTAATAGGACTCGGACTTATATGGTTTGTATTTAGAGACACTGACATAGAACAGCTTAAGAATGAACTGTACAGGATTAGTTGGTTTTGGGTTGGTGTTTCTGTTGGATTGAATTTGTTAAGTCAGTTGATTAAGGCATATAGATGGAAAACATTATTTATACCATTGAATTATTCGCCGAAAATCTACAATTTGTTTTTGGCAATGCTTATTCTTGCTTTTACTAACCAAATTACACCTCATGGAGGAGAGATTGCACGACTAGGTGTAGTGAATAAATATGAGAGAGTTCCTTTGCCGAAATTAGTTGGAATAGCAATGGTCGAACGTTTAACCGACTTAATTGTTCTTATCCTGATTTTTATAGTTCTGTTGATTTGGCAATTTCCATTAATTCAACAAATTGTTGAATTACCACAAATTAATTTGCAAGATATTAACGTTCATGATGTACTAATTATTTCTAGTGTTGTTGTAATTTGCTTGGCAATTTTGTATTTCATAACCAGAAAATTTAAAACTAAGTTTAAGAAGATAAAAGAAGAATTACACGAAGGATTTACATCTATTTATCATATAAAAAACAAATTTCTTTATTTAACACAATCTGTTCTTATTTATGGCATTTGGTTACTTATGCTTTATGTACTCTTTCTGGCATATCCTCCAACACAGCATTTAGGCTTTACAGCAGCAGCATCCACTTTTGGATTAGCAACTTTTGCATTTTTACTGCCAATTCAGGCAGGAATGGGAGCATGGCATTATATTGTTATACAATGTCTTTTATTGTTTGGAATTGAAGCTAATGCAGGAAAAGTGTTCTCGTTAATGGCACATTCGGCTACTAATCATGTTTACCTTATTGCAGGAATAATTGCTTTAGTCTTGTTGCCTATTGTAAATAATAAAAAAATTAAATCTTGATAAATTATAAATACAAACCTTTTAAATCTTTTCAGGGAGAAAAGGTTCTTTAAAAAATGTTTTGCAGATTCTGAATAAAATGAAATATTCAAGGTTTGGTGTATAAATACTAATTAATCTTTATTGTCAAGCAGAATGCAAAAGAATTAAGTACTTTATGTTAGAAAGATTAAAATATCTTACAAAACTGATAAAATAAGAATTTCATAAACAATAAAAGAATTTATAAAAGAAAGCCAGTAGATAGGACTGACAGTATTCGAAAATTACGAACAAATAACAAAATCGATTAAAAACACAACTTTTAAAAACATAAAATTATAAATTATGAAACAAATAAATCTATTTTTTTGTTGGTACTTGCATCCTTAAGTACACAATTTGTAAAAGCTCAGGAGACTCAATTAAAAATATCGGGAAAGTTACTAACCGACCAACGTGTTTTGCTTGAATCTCCAAATGATTGGGCTTGGAACGAAAATCGTTTAACACTGAATTTTGAAAAAAAAATAACCGATAACTCTAAATTTTATAGCAAAGTATGGTTAAGAAATATAGGACTTCCAAACATTAATTCATCAGCCGATTTATATAATAAAAATATAGTCGACCCTTATAATCTTGAAGTAAGAGAAGCTTATGTTCAGTTATTTGGATTTTTAAACGAAAATCTTGATGTAAAAATAGGACGTCAAAGAATTACTTGGGGTACAGCCGATAAATTAAATCCAACCGATAACTTAAATCCGTACGATATGGAAGATGTTTTGGATTTTGGCCGTCATAGAGGTTCTGATGCTGTTAGTTTTGATTACTATTTTAATTCAGAATTTTCTTTGCAAGGAGCTTATATTCCATTTTTTCAACCTGCAAATATGCCGATAGGAATTTTTGCTAACGCTCTAACACCAGCAATGGAATTGCCTCAAGGAATGATTTTAAGAGGTTTTAATAACCAAATAGAAATGCCAAAATATAATTTAAGCGAAAGTTCAACAGCAGGTTTAAAATTTAAAGGTTTTGCTGCCGGGTTTGATTTTTCGTTAAGCTATGTATGGGGCAGAGACGGAATGCCTATAGGAATATACAATACCTTTACTCCTGTTGATGCATCAGGCGGAATAAACATAAATTCTGACTTGTCATTTTACAGAACACATATTTTCGGAGCCGATTTGGCAGGGAGTATCGGAGGTGTTGGCGTATGGGCAGAAGCAGCAGCTTTTTTACCAGAAAACAAAGTTATAATGACAAACGATTTGTCGGCCATGTATGCTTTGCCAATAGGTTCTGTAACACAAGATTCTGTAATGTTAAAGAAAGAAGCTTATGTAAAGTTTGTTTTAGGAGCTGATTACAACTTTGCCAATGGAACTTATCTTAATGTACAATATTTGCACGGTTTTATAAATGAAAGAGGAACCGATAATTTAAACGATTATTTCTTTGTTCAATTAGAGCGAAAATTTATTGACGACAAACTAAAAATAGCACCATTAACAGGTGGGTTTATCGTCTCAGACTGGAGTGATGTTGAAAATAATTATGCCTTAGTTTATGTTCCTGAAATATCGTATATGGCAACCGATAATATCGAAATACTATTGTCAGCAGCTATATTTGATGGGAAAGGCGATAATATCTTTTCAGGATTAAAAGATTATAATCTGATGATGTTTAAATTAAAATATAGCTTTTAAAAATAAATAATGGAAGAAGAAAGTATCTTGTTAAATTGCTTTTATTATGATATTTTCTTCAAAAAACATATTGTACAAAAAACCGTTCAAGAAACTTGAACGGTTTTTTTAAAGGGGTGAGAGATGGGATTCGAACCCACGACACCTGGTACCACAAACCAGTACTCTAACCAACTGAGCTACACTCACCATTTGTAATTAGGCTGCAAAGGTAAATAAGATTTTTTTATTTCAAAATAAAAAATGATATTTTTTAATCTTATTTTCCAGAGTAATTAATACATGTTTTTAAAATTAATCATTATTACAAGCTAAGTGTGTTGATTTCTGAATTGTAAATTAAGAATATTGTTTATTTTATTAAAATACGATGATTTGAATTGAAAATCTGTTACTTTTGCAATAAAATTTCACAAATTGCAATAACAATTTTTTAATATTAATGTTAATTCGAAAAAAAAAAGCAAATAATACAATAGGTTTGCAAGTGTTTAACACCTTGCGCTTCGCTACTTTTCTTGTAATATCTATAGTTTTTACAAAAATTGGATTAACAAAAGAAGAAATTGGTTTATTCGAAGTTTCTGTTTTTATTGCTAGTGCTGCTAGTTCCTTTTGGGTAACAGGATTAATTCAATCATTTATTCCATTATATAATAATAGTTCTACTTTTGGGAATAATTCTAACAATATTGATAAAAAATCACCCGAAATTTTTAATGCATATATCTTATTGCTCACTTTCAGTATTATAATTTTTATTATTGGTTTATCTGTTCAGAATAATTTTTCGGTTTTCGGACATAAAGGAAAAGTGCCATTGTTAAATGTAACCTTATGGTATTTCTTGTTAAGTAGTCCTGCTTGCTTGGTAGAATATATTTATATGTTAAGAAATCGTTCAAGTAATACAATTTTGTATGCTTATTTAACATATTCCTTACAACTTGTATTGGTTATTGTTCCCGCTTGGGCTGGTTATGGTGTTGTGTGGTCTTTGCGTGGATTAGTTTTAGTAGCAATTATCCGAAATATTTGGCTTTTTACCCTGTTGTATAATTACGCCGAATTTAAGATATCTACTAAGTTTATTAAAGAACATCTAAAATTAGCAATACCTTTAATAATAAGTGTTTTTGTTAGCGGATCGGCACAATATATCGATGGAATTGTTGTGTCAACACATTATTCTGCCGATGGGTTTGCTATATTTCGTTATGGAGCTAAAGAACTGCCTTTTGTTGTTACGCTTGCTGCCGGATTAAGTAGTACTATGCTTGCAGAATTTTCTGTTAAAAATAAAATAAACGCCACTTTAAAAGAAATAAAAAAACGTTCGCTTAGAATAATGCATATCATGTACCCTATTTCTATCATTCTTTTATTTTTTGCTAAGCCTGTATTTATTAATATGTTTTCTGTTGAGTTTACACGAAGTGCCGACGTTTTTGTTATATATCTTTTAGCAATTTTTGGTCGTTTGCTTTTTCCACATACAATTCTTATAGGTCTAAAAAAAACAAAAATTATTCTAATTGTATCAATTATTGAATTTGTTGTCAACCTAGGTTTAAGTCTTTGGCTTGTAGAGATATACGGAGTTGTTGGAGTAGCTTTGGCTACAGTTATTGTTTATGTATTTTCAAAAGCATTATTAATAGCATATAATTATTTTGCATTAAAAATAAAACCACAAGAATATATCCCTATTGGTTGGTATCTAATGTATAGCTCTGTTTTATTAATACTATTCGTTTTACTTGATCATGGAGTTATTCATGTGTAATTTTTACGACAATATTTTCGATTTTAAATAGCGGTATATAATTTGATAAATACTTATGTCTTGAAAGAAATTTTCTGCGAATTAATTTTTATAATCAGAAATGTTTAGTAAAGAACAAAAAATATTAAATATAAATTATCAATATTATTTTTTTTATTATGAATATAGGAAGATCATCAAATCCTGCATTAAGCAGTAAGGTTTTTAACGAAAAAACTTATTCTTTGAGCGAAACAGGAACAATGACACTTGAAGGAACAATTAACAAAGCTCTGATAATGCTTGTGCTTGTTATACTTGGGGCATTTTATACATGGAAAATATTCTATAATGCCGATACCACAGCAATAGGAGCGTCTTTGGTTGGTAAATGGATTGCAATAGGAGGAATTGGAGGATTTGTAATGTCGTTAATTACAATATTAAAAAAAGAATGGGCGTATTTCTCTGCTCCATTATATGCCTTGCTCGAAGGTCTATTTTTAGGTGGAATATCTGCTTTTTTTGAGAGCCAATATCCCGGTATTGTAATGCAAGCAGTTGCTTTAACTTTTGGTACTTTATTCGTATTGCTATTTGGATATAAAACCGGAGTAATTAAAGTTACACAAAAGTTTAAAGCCGGAGTAGTTGCCGCTACTGGAGCTGTTGCTTTAGTGTATTTTATATCGTTCATATTTTCTATGTTTGGCAGCCACTCTTTAATTATTAATAGCAATGGAATTATGGGAATAGGTATTAGCTTGGTGGTGGTTGTAATTGCTGCTTTAAATCTTGTTCTCGACTTCGATTTTATTGCAAAAGGCTCAGAAAATGGATTGCCTAAATATATGGAATGGTATTCTGCATTTGGCTTAATTCTTACTTTAGTATGGCTGTATATAGAATTTTTACGATTGTTAGCTAAACTATCAAGTAGAAATTAGTATGATAAAAAATAAAATTGATAGTTTATTGTAAAATATCTTTTTTATAATTACTTTTTATTTTAAGAATGTTTATTTTATAAGAATTGGTAATTAAATAAATTTTGTATGAGTAAACTAGAAACATATTTCGATAAATTCAGAAAAAATATTGTAGGAATAGATTCAACATATATATCTCCTTTTGGAGAAATAAAAATTTTATATGCCGATTGGATTGCTAGTGGAAGATTATATAAGCCTATAGAAGATAAAATTGTGAAAGAATTCGGACCGTTTGTCGCTAATACGCACACCGAAACTAGCGAAACAGGAACAAGAATGACTCATAGTTATCATCATGCACAAGAAATAATAAAAAATCATGTAAATGCCGGACCAAATGATGTACTTATTCAGGCAGGATTTGGAATGACTTCAGTAATAAATAAGCTACAAAGAATTCTTGGTTTTAAATCGTGCGGAGTGCTAAATAATAAAATTTGTTTGCAAAAAATGGATCGTCCTGTTGTTTTTATTACTCATATGGAACATCATTCAAATCAAACATCTTGGTACGAGACTATTGCCGAAGTTGTTATCTTAGAGCCCGATAACGACATGAGAGTTAACCCTGATGAATTAAGAAAACAACTAGAAAAATATAAAGATAGAAAAATTAAAATTGGTTCTTTTACCGCAGCATCTAATGTTACCGGAATTAAACCTCCTTATTATGAATTAGCAAAAATTATGCACGAAAATAATGGTTTGTGTTTTATCGATTTTGCTGCCGCAGCTCCTTATATTAATATCGATATGCATCCCAAAGACCCAATGATGAAGTTAGACGCGATATTATTTTCGCCTCATAAATTTTTGGGTGGCCCCGGAACTGCAGGAATTATGGTTTTCGATTCAGAATTGTATAATAACGATGTGCCGGATAATCCAGGTGGAGGAACTGTTGATTGGACAAATCGTTGGGGAGAACATAAATATATCGACGATATTGAAGCTCGTGAAGATGGAGGAACTCCCGGTTTCTTACAAGCTATAAGAACAGCTCTTGCTATTGAATTGAAAGAACAAATGGGAACAAAACAAATGTCTGAAAGAGAAAAAGAAATTATTCCTCGGGCTATATCGGGATTGAAAAAAATCGAAGGAATAAAAATTCTTGCCGAGAATATTCCTGAAAGAATAGGATCAATCTCTTTTTATCACAAGAAAATACATTTTAACTTTATTGTAAAATCATTAAGCGATAGATTTGGAATACAAGTTAGAGGAGGTTGTGCTTGCGCCGGAACATACGGACATTATATGTTACATGTTAGTAAAGAAGATTCTGATAATATTACTAGCCTTATTAATAGTGGCGATTTGTCGAAAAAACCCGGATGGATTAGGTGGTCGATTCATCCTACAACAAAAGATCAAGAAATAGATTATTTTGTTAATTCTGTTAGCGAAATAGTAAACAACTATGATGAATGGATAAAAGATTATAATTATAATAAAACAAATAACGAATTCTTTCATAAAAAATTCGATTCTAAAAAATATTTCGATGTAAAAAACAGTTTTGTTCTTGATTAAACGATTTTTTCGATTAAAAACAAAAAATACTGATATATAATTTTGTATTTACTAGAACAATATGTAATTTTGCAAACTATTAATTAATTGTCAAAATATTAAAGTATAGCATAATATAAAGGAGATATAACATGAAAAAGGAAATACATCCAGAAAATTATCGATTTGTTGTTTTTAAAGATATGTCAAACGAAGTGTCGTTTATTACTAAATCAACAGCATCGTCAAATGAAACTATTAAAATGGATGACGGTAACGAATATCCATTAATTAAGGTTGAGATTTCAAATACTTCTCATCCTTTCTATACAGGAAAGATGAAACTTGTTGATACTGCCGGACGTGTAGATAAATATATGAATAAATACAAGAAACACATTAATAATAAAAGTAAATAATTTTTGATAAATAATTTATTTGGAGCTCCGATGATTCGGAGCTTTTTTTATGTAAATTTGTCATGACAATTGTAAATTTATTATTATGAATTATATTCTTTTCGACGACGATACTTGGGGCAATCTTTTACCATTAACTTTTACTCGACCTGTTGCTAAAATTAGATTCGGAATTTTAACCATATCTGAGAAATGGGAGAAATATTTGAATAAGAAAGTTTCGTTTTTGACAAAAGATTATTTGTCAAAAAAATTTCCTATAGAAATTAGTAATGATAATTTTTTTATTAATAGTTCTGTAATTCCTAATACTGAACTTGTTGAAGAAATTAATCAGTTGAAAATAAATGAGTCACTTGTTCGTAACAATGTTCTATTAGCAAAACGATTAGGGAAAAATATTACTGATTTTAATTATAAGAATTTTGATAATAATAATTCAAAAAAATACACAAAAGAAATATTTAAAATTAGTTTTCCTTGGGATATTTTTCAAAATAACGATAAAGCTATAGAGTTAGATTTTAAGATAATAACAAAAAAAAGAAAATCTCAAGCTATAAGTCAATCGAATAATATTATTTTTAAAGAAAATATTTTTATAGAAGAAGGCGCAAAAGTTGAATTTGCTACTATAAATGCAACTGATGGACCTGTATATATTGGTAACGATGCCGAGATAATGGAAGGATGCGTTGTGCGAGGCCCTTTAGCAATGTGCGAGCATTCTGTTTTAAAAATGTCGGCAAAAATATATGGAGCAACTACAATAGGTCCATATTCGAAAGTTGGAGGAGAAGTTAATAATGTTGTTATTATTGGATATTCAAGTAAAGCTCACGATGGATTTCTTGGGAATGCAGTAATTGGTGAATGGTGTAATCTTGGTGCAGATACAAATAACTCGAATCTGAAAAATAATTACGCCGAAGTGAAATTATGGAGCTATCCTGAAAATCGATTTGTAAAGACAGGTTTGCAATTCTGTGGACTTATTGTAGGCGATCATTCAAAATGCGGAATTAATACTATGTTTAATACAGGAACAGTAGTGGGTGTAAATTCAAATATTTTTGGAGAAGGATTCCCAAGAAATTTTATTCCATCGTTTTCATGGGGTGGAACAAGTGGGTTTAGCGAGTATTCTATTGGTAAAGCAATTGAAGTTGCTAGCAAAGTTATGAGCAGAAGAAATAAAAAATTTGATATTGTAGAACAAGAAATATTAGAAAAAGTGTTTGAAATAACTACAAAATACCGAAATTTCCATAAATAACATATTTAATAAGTAAAGATTATTGTCTCTCGAGAATAGATAATGTTCTAAATATTTGTTTTAATATTGGCACAGCGATTGCTTATATGAATTTGCAGTTCTTAGAGAATTGCTAGCTGACATATTGTCGTAATTAGTATAATATTTTTTAATATATAATGGGTATAAAAAGAAAGAATAAAGGAATTTTTGCAGATATTTATCTTAGTAGTGATAATGAAAATAGTGGAGAGTTTATTCCGTTAATTGCAGATGAAAACGACGAAAATTTAAATTCGGATGATGTCCCAAAAGAATTACCTATTTTACCATTAAGAAATACTGTTCTTTTCCCCGGCGTTATTTTACCAATAACAGTTGGTAGAGATAAGTCCATTCGTTTAATAAACGAGACTTATAAGAATGGTAAAATAATTGGAGCTATTGCTCAAAAAGATGTTGAAAATGATGACCCTGAAATAGGCGATTTATATAATGTGGGTACTGTAGCTCAAATAATCAAAGTGCTTGAAATGCCCGATGGTAGTACGTCTGTTATTATTCAAGGGAAACGACGATTTGCATTAGACGATATGGTACAAGTAGAACCTTATCATAAAGCTAATATTACTTTAATAAAAGATACTGAAATAAACGACAAAAATAAAGAATTCGACGCAATTGTTGGTTCGCTAAAAGATTTATCATTAAAAATAATAAAGCTATCTACTAATATACCAACAGAAACATCTTTTGCCGTTAGAAATATTGAAAATGCTAAATTTCTTGTAAATTTTATTAGTTCAAATAGCGATATAAAAATTGAAGATAAACAGAAATTACTCGAAATAAATAATCTTAAGGATAGAGCTATTCGTTTACTTGAGCATTTATCTAAAGAGATACAAATGCTAGAACTTAAAAACGATATACAGTCGCGAGTAAAAGTAGATATCGACAAGCAGCAAAGAGAATATTTGCTTCATCAACAAATGCGTACTATTCAAGACGAACTTGGAAGTAATCCGATAGATATTGAAATCGAAGAATTCAAGAAAAAAGCTAAAGATAAAAAGTGGAATAAAGAAATAGCTGAAATTTTCGATAAAGAACTTGGTAAGTTGCAAAGATTAAATCCTGCTGCCGGAGAGTATTCTGTTCAACTTAATTATTTGCAAACATTAATAGATTTGCCTTGGAACGAATTTACTAAAGATAATTTCGATTTAAAACGTGCTCAGAAAATACTCGATGAAGATCATTTTGGATTAGAGAAAGTTAAGGAAAGAATTCTTGAATATCTTGCAGTTTTAAAACTTAAAGGCGATTTAAAATCTCCTATATTGTGTTTATATGGACCTCCGGGTGTAGGAAAAACTTCGCTTGGAAAATCTATTGCTCATGCTCTCGACAGAAAATATATAAGAATGTCGTTAGGAGGTTTACACGACGAAGCAGAAATTCGTGGACACAGAAAAACCTATATCGGAGCTATGCCGGGTAGAGTAATTCAAAATCTAAAAAAAACAAAATCATCAAATCCGGTGTTTATTTTAGACGAGATAGATAAGGTAGGAAACGATTCTCATGGAGACCCTGCTTCTGCTTTACTTGAAGTGCTTGACCCTGAGCAAAATAATTCTTTTCACGATAATTATCTCGACTTGGAATACGATTTATCAAATATTATGTTTATTGCAACTGCAAATACAATAAGTACAATTAATCCTGCTTTACGCGATAGAATGGAGATGATTAATATTAGTGGTTATATTGTTGAAGAAAAAATAGAAATTGCTAAAAAACATTTAGTCCCAAAACAATTAAAAGCTCATGGATTAAAAAAGACCCAACTTAATTTTACTAAAACAGCCTTAGAATATATTATTGAGAATTATACTCGCGAATCGGGTGTTAGAACATTAGACAAAACAATTGCTAAAGTAATTAGAAATATTGCTAAGAAAATTGCTTTCGAAGAAAAATTTAACAAATCGCTAAATACGAACGATATTCGCGAAATATTAGGTTTCCCAACTGTTTTTAAAGAAATATACGAAGGGAATAAATTTGCAGGGGTTGTTACAGGTCTTGCATGGACTGCTGTTGGTGGAGAAATATTATTTGTCGAGAGTAGTTTAAGTAAAGGAAAAGGGAGATTAACATTAACCGGAAACTTAGGCGATGTGATGAAAGAATCTGCAACTTTAGCTCTTGAATTTATTAAATCGAAAGCTAATGCTTTGGAAATACCTCAAAAAATTTTCGATAATTACAATATTCATGTTCACGTTCCAGAAGGAGCCATCCCAAAAGATGGACCATCGGCAGGTGTTACAATGGTTACATCTTTGGTGTCTGCAATAACTCAGCGTAAAATAAAGAAAAACCTTGCAATGACAGGCGAAATAACTTTGCGTGGGAAAGTATTACCTGTTGGAGGAATAAAAGAAAAAATACTAGCAGCTAAACGTGCCGATATTAAAGAAATAGTGTTGTCGTCGGAAAATAAAAATGATATAGAAAAAATTAAAGATATATACCTTAAGGGATTAAAATTCCATTTTGTTGTTGATATAATGGATGTTCTTGATGTTGCTCTTTTATCACAAAAAGTTGATAAACCAATGAAATTTATATAAATCATTATAAAATAGAATGCTAAGGCTGTAGAAATATTATTCTGCAGCTTTTTTTGTGTTTGCTATTTCCAAAAAGATTAAGAATAAATGTGTAATTTGTTTGTATATTTATAGCATTAATAAAAAAAATCATTTATGCAGAAAGCAAAAAAATTTGGTGCATTTGCCGGAGTATTTACTCCTTCTATTTTAACCATTCTTGGTGTTATTATGTATATGCGATTGGGCTGGGTAGTTGGAGAAGCAGGCTTAATCGGAGCAATATTAATTATAATTGTTGCTCATGTAATATCTATTTCTACCGGACTTAGTATTTCGTCTATTGCTACCGATAAAAAAATAAAAACAGGTGGTATATATTATATGCTGTCACGAAGCTTAGGTCTGCCAATGGGTGGTGCAATAGGACTTTCTTTAGTTGTTGGAACAGCTTTAAGTATTTCGTTATATATAGTTGGTTTTTCAGAAAGCTTTCTTGCAGTAGAATCAATTCGTAATTTTTTTGGTTTAGGAATTACTATTAACGATTTTAGAATTCTTGGTTCAATAGTATTAATTGTACTAGTTGCTATAGCGTTTATTAGCACATCATTAGCAATAAGAATACAATATGTAGTATTAGCTGCTATTGCCTTGTCTCTTATTTCTATTTTTGTTGGTTTTTTTGTTAATCAAGCTTATGTTCCCGAAAATATTGTATTGTTACCTGTACGAGATGGATTGCCATTAGAATATGTATTTTCTATTTATTTTCCTGCTGTTACAGGTTTTACTGCCGGAGTGGCAATGTCGGGAGACCTTAAGAATCCTAAAAAAGATATTCCAAAAGGAACTTTATTGGCTGTTATTACAGGTTTTGTTGTTTATGTTTTGCTTTCAGTAGGCTTTGCTTTTTTTGTAAATCGCGATTTATTAATTAACGATAGTAATTTCTTAATGCAAGTAGCTTGGTTTCCTCCACTTGTAATAGCAGGAATATGGGGAGCAACATTATCGTCTGCATTAGGCGGAATACTGGGAGCCCCAAGAATATTACAAGCAATAGCGAAAGATAAAATTGTTCCTAAAATATTATCAATAGGATATGGTAAAAATAATGAACCAAGAAATGCATTAATACTAATATTTTTAATTGCCGAAGGAGGAATATTAATTGGCGATTTAAATATAATAGCCGGAGTTGTTTCTATGTTTTTTCTTGCATCGTATGGGTTTATAAATATTTCGTATTCCTTAGAAAGTTGGGCAAGTGTCGATTTTCGACCAAGTTTTAGAATTCCCAGGTATATCGGAATAATTGGTTTTGTTGCCTCATTTATTGTAATGTTTAAGATCGATATGGTGTCGATGATATTTGCATTTATTCTTATAGGAGCAATATATTTATTCCTGCGACATAAAAATTTTAGAAATGAATATGGTGATGTTTGGAAAAGTGTATGGTCTTCAATTATTCGAAAAGCATTAAAAAAACTTGAGTCAGGTGATATTGAAAAACGAAATTGGCGCCCCAATATTATTTTGTTTAGTGGGGGTGCGAATTCAAGACCTCATTTAATTCGTTTAGGAAAAGCTTTGCTTGGGAATCAGGGAATATTGTCGAATTTCGATCTTATAGAAAAAAAATCGGCCAAAACATTGTTTCCCAAAAGTAAACAAATGCAAACAAAACTTGACAATTCCGAAGATGGAATATTCACACGTGTACAAGATTGTAGAGATATTTACGAAGGAATAGAAACAATATCATCTACTTACGGTTTTGCAGGTGTCGAACCTAATACTGTTTTAATGGGTTGGGGACGGCAAAGTAAAGACCCTAAACGTTTTGCACAAATGGTTGAGACTTTAAGTCAACTCGATCAGAGTATTCTTATGGTCGATTATGATGAAGAAGTTGGTTTTGGTAAGAAAAAACTAATAGATATATGGTGGCGTGGAGCCGGGAATAATGGCAATTTTGCATTAACATTAGTTCGATTTCTTATAATGGATGATGATTGGACTAATGCAAAAGTAAGATTGTTAGTTGTTAATCCCGAAAACGAAGATAGAGACCTGTTATTAGAGAGAACAAAAAAAATACTGAACGACTTTAGAATTGATGTAGAAATAGTAATAATTAATAATAAAATTGAACAAAAATCATTTTACGATATTATCAGAAGAGAATCTCTAAATTCAGATTTAATATTACTCGGATTACCAAATATTGAAAAAGGTAATGCTATAAAACTGGTTGAACAAACCAACGAATTAACAAATAATATCGGGACAGTAGTTCTTATTAAAGCATCATCGTATTTTAGCGACTTATATATTGTCGATAAAAATAAATATATTTCATCTAGAATATCACAAAAAGAATTAGATACAGAAATTTCTGTAAAAAATGTTTCATGGGAATTGAACTTTCCGAAAAATACTGTTGTATCTGAACAGTTACATTTCTTACACGACACATTAATAGCGTCGGCAGATAATTATTACGAGAATTATGCTTACAAAGTAGCCGAAGAGAATAGTAAATTAATAGAATCAATAAAAAAACTTGTTGCTAATAATTTTGTTAATATAAAGCACGAGTTGAAAGGGAATAATAGAAATCAAAAACAAGTAATTTTTAAATACCAAACAAATATCCTTACCCGTACGAGAAAGATTATTTCTGAATTTAATAACGAAAACCTAAAATTTCAACACAATAATTTAAATCGAGGCTTATATGTATATATTGATGTATTAACAGATTTGCTTCAAAATATTCCTAATAAACTTAAAATAAAATATTATAAAGACGATTTGTTAGTTGCTAATAACGATAGCCTTAATTTAAAATGGTATAAGCAAATTAGCAAACTAAAGATTTTCTTAGTATATGGGAAAGATAGTGTTAATTACAACATAAAATATAAAGATTTAATTTCCCAGTATATTCCTATAAAAATATATGCATTATTAGAAAAAATATTCAATAAATTAGGAGAATACCATCTTAAATTTTCTATTGACCTTCAGAGTGCAATGAAGCATTTATCCTTAAACTTTTGGGAAATAGAAAAAAGCGCAGAAATTAATAAACTAAAACTTGAAACTCTTGACGAAATTGAGACAAAGATTATTAATGAACTTGATATAATAAAGAAAGCTCATTTTAAATCACATCGATCTTTGTATCAGCTATTTACTAACGATACATCTGAAGTAATTAGAAAGATAAATAGTAAGTTTGATATATTATTGATAAATAGAGATATTAAAGTATTGTCGAAACGTACAGAAAAACGATATAGAGCAAAGATTCTTAATATCCCAAATCAATGGTTTAGCAATCAGAAACTAATTTATAATAATAACTATATTGGAATAATGCTATTGTCATTCGAATATAGAGTTAGGAAAATTTTTGACGAAGTAATTTCCGAAATAGAAAATATTTATGATGAATTATTGATAAATAAACTTAATGAATTTATTCTTTTCTTAAATAAATATCAGAAAGAAATAAAAAGTAATACTAAACCCGAGTTTAGTATTAATCCTGATGAATTTATTGACGAACAAAATATTTTTCAGATAAAAGAAAAATTTGAATCATCAATTAGAAAATTGAAATATGCAGTGCGTAAATTTCCTGAGAAGATTACTGTAATTTCCGATAATTCATATAATAATTATTTAATAGAACAGTTTGAAGGTGTTGATGTTTTAAATGTATCTGCTTCTCGATTGTTAGATTATATTTTACAAAACGATTTAATTGAGCCAATACAAAAATTAATAAATTCCATTCCTGAAGATCTGAAAGCAATTCAATCTAGTAGTAGAGATATTATTAGGCATATAGATTTTAATATCCGACAAAAAGGTGTTTACGAGCATTCTGAACTTGATACTTATTTTTCTGAAATGACAGAGTTATTTGGTGAACAAAAACAAAAAACCGAAAATTTATTAAGCTTAGCCAAGAAACAAAAAACTGAAATAATTCAAAGTATAAGCAGCCAGTTAAATACAATATTTAATCAGTTATCGCATAGTTCGTTTACTAAAAGTGGTGTAAATATTAAACAATATATTAAAGAACAAACATCATTAAAGAGAAAGTCTATTTCATTACGTACTAAGTCGAGTATAATAAACGGCTTTAAAAAACAAATAGAACAATTCTGGTATCGTCAGAGTATAGGTGTTTTAGTCTCTAAATCTGTTTCAAAAAACACATCAGGCGACACTAGAGTAAATAAAATTCTTAACTTAGTTGAACATATAAGTTTCGATAAAGCAATAATAAATAAATTGCCATTTTATTATAAACAATTATTTCTTCGTAAACAGTATTATTATAATGAATTTTGGTTCGGAAGAGAAAAAGGACTTAAAGATGCAGAAATTGCTATTGAAAGATATAATTCAGGGTTTAAAGGAGGATTGCTGATTCTTGGAGAATCTGGAAGTGGGAAAACATTCTTTTCTCATTATATTAGTTCAAAATATTTTAATTCTCAAAATACTTATATTGTAAATCCTCCATTCTCAGGATCTATTAGTCCCAAGACATTTAAAGCTAATATTGAGAAAGCCGTGGATGTATATGGTACTTATGACGAAATATTTGAAAAAATTCCGAAAAAGAGTGTAATAATTATCGACGATTTAGAATTGTGGTGGGAGAAGAATCTTAATGGATACGAAGTTGTTAAAATAATCTTAGAATTAATTAGAAATTATAGCAGTAAATGTTTTTTCATTGCTAACTTAAATACTTATACATACGAGTTTATTAAGAAAATAATAAAAATAGAAAATTCATTTCTGAATATTATTGAATGTGATTATTTTGATGCAAAGACAATTAAGAATATTGTATTGTTCCGACATAATTCGGGAAATTTAAATCTTTTAAATAGTAAGGGTGAGAAAATCAGACCAATTGGGGAAGCACGATTTTTCTCTAATATTTTTAACCTTTCGCAGGGAAATATTAATACAGCACTTCATTTATGGCTAAGCAGTATTACAGAAATAAAAAACGATACAATAAAAATTAGAAACATTAAACACGTTGATAGTACAGTGTTATTAAATTTGCCTGCCGATTGGTATATTGTTTTAGTGCAATTGTTTTTGCATAAAAGACTTAATAGAAAAAGTTTGTCCGGGGTGTTAATGAAATCGGATATAGAGACGGACGTTCTTACCGATGCATTACTTAGAACAGGATTAATAATAGAAGAAAAAGTTAATACTTTTATAATTAATCCGCAGTTGTATATATATATTAGAAAAGCATTGATCGAGAAAAATATGATTTAATAAAAAGCTTATGGATAATATTTTTGAATTTTCGGTTACATCGAATTATTTATTTCGATTTTTTATTATAATAGCCTTTTTATTCCTATTTTTTAGGATAATATCTTATGTGTTGCCATTAGTTTTTAAAAATCAGCGATATTATAAATTATTTAAAAAATATGTCCATGGAATCGAAATTTTTGTTTGGATAATATTTCTATCAAAAGCATATTATAAATTATCTATCTCGAATCAAGTTTTTTCTATTGTTAGTCTTATAATAATAATAATTTTAGTTTTATATTTTTCGTGGTATGCCTTAAAAGATTATGTTGCGGGAGTAATTTTTAAAACATGCGGAAATGTTTATATTAACGATAATGTTCGCATATATAAATATACAGGAAAAATTGTAAAATTTGCTTATAGAACATTAAGTATAGAAACTACTAAAGGCGAAATAGTATATATTCCATATAGTAAAATTACAAGCAATTCGGTAGTAAAAATGAATCTAGCCGAAGCTATTAAAAGTTACTCTTTTAAATTAAAAATAAAAAAAACTAACAGTTTAGTAGATACTATAGAAAATATAAAAAAATCAATCATTAATTTGCCATGGTCGTCGGTTAAAAAAAAACCCGGAGTATATCCTATCGAAGAAACTAATACAAATATTATTTTTGATATTACAGTTTATGCAATCGAAGATGACTATTTTTATAATATAGAGAATTATATAAAAGAAAAATTTGCCAATATAGAAGAATAGAAATTCTTGAAAATATCATTTCATAATACCTTATATCCGCAAATAAATCATTTAAAAAAACATCAATCATCTGTGTAAGAAATGCTTACACAGTGATTGATATATGAATATTTTCACTTATTTTAGTGATACCAAACAACAAAAATAGTTGTGAAATATTTACGAACATGAAAGTACAAAATTTCAAGACATCAGTAAAACCTTTTTCGGGAAATTCGATAGTAAATTATCATTCTAACAAATCCAATACGAGTCAATTAACTGATAATGAGCTAGGTGTAAAAAATGAAGTGTGCTAGGTATCAATATAGTGAGATATTTAAAAATTGACAAATGTTTATCTTAGCGGTGGTGATGCAATAAAAGATATTACACTTACTTTAGAGAGTATCTCGAAAGTATTCCAAATAACAATATTCCTAGTGCTGATACTGTTTTGAGAGTATTTAAAGAGCTTACAACCCAAAATAGTTCTTATGTTTCAGATAGTGTATATCGTATAATTTTAACATAAACAATAAGTTTAATTTATTAAATATCAAATCGTTAAAACTGACTAATCAATTAAAATGTGGTAGTAGTTATAATTTTGATTACGACAATCAAATAAATGCAAATAATAAGTGGGATGCAAAAACCTCATATAAAAAAAAACCAGAAAAACTATTTTTAATAAAAATGACGATTTACCTTTGCGAAAATTTGATGATAACACTCTTTTGTTTGATAAAAAAGTATCTAAAAGAAAAATTAGTAACTTTATAAGTAGTATTATTCTACAGTTTTAAATAAGAAATAAAGTAAAAATACATTTAGACTTCTAGGTTTTTAGTATTTTTATATGGTTGCGGAATTAAGGCTAAACAATATAAATATTTCAATAAAAAACATAAATATGAGTAATTAATTTACAAACAAAACAGTTACGATATTATTGAAAAATGTTTTGAAGTCCACAACAATCTTGGTCACTGATTTCTAGAAATTGTGTATAAAAAAGATGCTCTTGAATATGAATTTAGACAGGAAGAAATCCCTTTTAAAAGAGAATATATTGTAAACTATAATAAAAAAAAATTACCACATAAATTTTATGCCGATTTTGTAGTTTATGATAAAATTATACTTGAAATAAAAGCTACATCGGGCATAGTAGATAAATTTATTGCTCAATCATTAAATTACCTGAAAGTTTCGGATAATAAATTAGCTTTAATTGTAAATTTTGGACAACTGCACTTAAACTATAAAAGAATTGTATTTGAAAATAAACTAAAAGAATATAAAAATCACAATTCGAGTATTCGCGGTGCAAATTTTTAAAATAATTAAAATATGAGATTAGAAAAAGATTTTATTGGAGAAAAACAGATTCCTAAAGATGCACTTTACGGAATTCATTCTGTTAGGGCTCGTGAGAATTTTCCCGACACCAGCCCTTTTCATAAAGAATGGTATAGAGCAGTAGGTATTACAAAGCTTGCTTGCTTTTTGACATATAAAAATTTTAAATCGGCAATAGAGAAAAAATATCCCGACACAAAACTACCAATAAGTCTTTTCTCTGATGAGATAATAAAATCCTTAATACTATCGGCAGAAGAAATTTCTCAAGGTAAACATTTTAATAATTTCATAGTACCTGCAATACAAGGAGGTGCAGGCACAAGCATTAATATGAATATTAATGAGATATTAGCTAACCAATCCTTAAGAAATATTAATAAAACTATAGGCGAATATAATATTATCGACCCTATTGAACATGCTAACATTTATCAATCGACAAACGATGTAATACCAACATCGTTAAAAGTAGCAACAATACAATTATTAGAAAATCTCGAAGAAGAGATAAATAAATTACGTTTATCTATTGAGAAGCTTGAAAGCGAAAGCAGAAACAAATTACGAATTGCATATACTCAAATGCAAGAAGCTGTTCCCTCATCGTATGCAATGCTATTTAGCTCATATAACGAAGCTCTATCGCGCGACTGGTGGAGAGTCTCGAAATGTTTCGAACGAATAAAAATCGTTAATTTAGGCGGAAGTGCAATAGGAACAGGGATTTCTGTTCCACGATATTTTATAATGGAAGTAGTTACTACTTTACAACGACTTACAAATTTACCTATTACTCGCAGCGAAAATATGTCGGATACAACAAGCAACACCGATAGTTTTGTTGAAGTACACGCTATTTTAAAAGCGCATGCCGTAAATCTCGAAAAAATGGTTTCCGACATTCGTTTGCTCTCTTCCGATATCACAGGAAACAAAGAAATCTCAATTCCACAAAAACAAGTAGGAAGCTCAATAATGCCGGGAAAAGTAAATCCTGTAATCCCCGAGTTTGTTATCAGCGCAGCACATAAGATATACAGTAACGACATGTTAATTTCGTCGCTAAGTGCTCAGGGATGTCTCGACTTAAATGCCTATTTACCGGTTATAGGAAATGCTTTATTAGAAAGTATTAAATTACTTATTGCAGCAGATAAAACATTACGAGAAAATTTATTTAGTAATATTATTATCGATAATAAAAAAGCTGAAAAACGACTATTTTATAGTCATGCAATAACTACAGCTTTAAGTCCGTTTATTGGCTATAACAAAGCTTCGGAACTTGCAAAAGAAATGAAAAAATCGAATACAAATATCTTTGAAGCTAACACTAAACTAAAAATTATCGATTCAAATAAATTAAAGAATATTCTTGCTCCTCAAAATCTTTTAAAAATGGGATTTACAATCGACGAGATAATATAAACATCATAGAATTATTACAATTAATACGATTATTACAATGAGAGAAAATTTTAAACTAACTATAAGCATTATAAAACACAAATTTAAAAACCCTTATTTACAAAATAGTATATTTTTATTCATTCTTGTAGGTTTGTTTTTTTTTCTTGGTTTAAATAAACTTTTCTTTGTAGGGCCGTATGGGATTCATTTCATGCGACAAACAGACAGCTTGTCTTTTGCTTCTAATTACTTTAACAATGGTTTTGCTTTTTTAAAACCTCAACTTTACAACTTAAAAAATATTAATGGAATGGCAGTTTGTGAATTTCCATTAACATATTATATCACAGCAATTTTCTATACTATAATAGGTAAACATTTTTTTATTCAAAGACTAATACACCTATTTATTATTTACTTTGGAATATTTAGTATTTATAAATTAAGCAATTTTATTTTAAAAGATTTCACCTATTCTCTTTTAATAAGCCTTGTTGTTTTTACCTCGACTGTTTTTAACTACTATTCTTTTAACTATTTACCAGATATTCCGGCACTGGGATTTGTTCTTATCGGATGGTTTTATTCATACAAATATCAAAATAACAATAAAACTATTACTTTAATACTTTCTTTCGTCTTTTTTACTTTGGCGAGTTTAATAAAGGTTACATATCTAATAAATCCAATTGCAATAATAATTTTAGCAATAATTTCATTAATATTTAATAAGAAAAAAACGCTAATGTCAAACAGACTTAGGGTTTTATTATATGGATTGTTTTCTATATTAATAGTCTTGTCTTGGAATATTTTCGTTTTATATTATAATGATTTATATAGCTCCACTTCTTTTAACACAAAGCCTTTGCCTATTTGGATTTTACATCAAGATAAAATAAAAATTATATGGGATCATATTAGCAATTATTGGTATAACAGTTACTTCTCGAAAGAAGCATTTTATTTAATTTATGCGTTTATTATATTGCAAATTCTTTTTATAAAAAAATCGAACAAAAACATTTCTCTACAAATACTAATATTATTTTTCGGGAACTTAACTTATTTCATACTTTTCTATAAACAATTTCAAGACCACGATTATTATTTTCTGGCATTTTTCCCTCTAGTTTTATTAATTCTAATAAATGGAATTAAAACTTTACAAAACACTATTAATAATAATGTTATTCATTCAATAATTAAACTAATAATATTTGTAATAATCATTGTAGGCATAAATCATTCTAGAAATAAATTAAACAACAGACTAATCTTCAAAAAGGATATTTATTCACAAACAGGTTTACTAATAAACGAGAATATAAAAAACATTCAAAATCTAAACATCAGTCCTTTGGCAAAATTCATTGTTGCTCCGGATTTATGTCAAAATGGTGGTTTATTTTATTTAAACAAATCGGGATGGAATATAGAAAAGACAGAACAAATAACTTTGAAAAAAATAAAGGAATACAAAAATAAAGGAGCCGAATATTTATTACTGGCAAGCACAGAAAACTCGATCCTACAAATTGGGAAAAAATCAGGTAAGTTAATTTTTAAAAATAATGAAATAAGTATATATAAACTAAATAAAGACATTAACTTAAATGAAATTAATTAATTCTAAATTTTGAGTATAAAAACAATAATAATTGAATAATAATGAGAAACAATTTTAAATTAAGTCTTGTAATTCCTTGTTATAACGAAGAAGATAATATTAGTTTTCTATATGAAAATATTATCACATATATAAAAGAATACTCATACGAAATTCTTTTTATTAACGATGGAAGTACCGACAAGACTTTAAGCGAAATTAAAACTCTTTCAGAAAAATATCAGAACATAAAATACATTTCATTATCGCGAAATTTTGGTCATCAGAATGCATTAAAAGCCGGATACGACAATTCATCAGGAGATTGTGTTATTAGTCTGGATGCCGATTCGCAACATCCCGCATATCTGATAAAAGATATGATTGCTAAATGGCAAGATGGCTATGATGTTGTATATACTATTAGAAACGACAATAATGCTAGATTTATCAAGAAATACTCATCAAAATTATTTTACAAACTAATAAATAAACTTAGCAACACAGAGATTCATCAGGGAGCTGCAGATTTTCGTTTATTAGACAAAACAGTGATTAATGAAATACGTAAACTCAACGAGAATTATCTTTTCATACGTGGACTTATCTCGTGGGTAGGGTTCAAACAAATTGCAATACACTACACTCCCGAAGAACGACATACAGGAAAAACGAAATATTCGACAAAGAAAATGCTAAATTTAGCATCATCGGGGATAACATCCTTTAGCACAACTCCTTTAAAGTTTTCTATTTATTTAGGTTTCTTTATTGCAATTTTTGCTTTTTTATACGCCCTTTATGCTATTTATATTGCTAGTTTTACAAGCAAAGCATTACCAGGTTGGACATCGACTATTGTTAGTATTCTGTTTATTGGCGGGATACAATTATTTATGATTGGAATATTAGGAGAATATCTCGGGAAATTATTTATTGAAAATAAAAGAAGACCAAACTATATAATTCAAGAAAACAACTTAGATATTAATAAACATGACTAATTTCTTTAGAAAAAATCTATCTATAATATCAATCTGGATAGTATTAATAGGAATAGTATTTTTAAACTTCAGTCATCATAATTGGCAAAGAGAAAATGGTGTAATTCAATGGGATATAAAATCGTATTATGCCTATTTGCCCGCAACATTTATTTACAAAGATTTATCCTTAGATTTCAGAGAAGAAAATTTCGGAAAATTCGGTAATCTTATTTGGCCTGTTAAAACTCCTACCGGAAAACAAGCTATAATAACATCAATGGGAATGTCGGTTTTATATTCTCCGTTTTTCTTTATAGCACATACAATATGCAAATTTACTCAATACGAAGCAGATGGATATACATTACCTTATAAATTTGCCTTAGTCTTTAGTGCTTTGTTTTATTTAGCATTAGGCTTATTCTTTCTGCGGAAGATATTATTACGATATTTCTCTGATTTTACATCGGCTGTAACAATTCTGAGTATTGTTGCGGGAACTAATTTACTGTATTACTCGTCGTACGAAGCAGCCATGCCGCATGTTTACAACTTCTCGTTAATTACTGTATTCGTATATATGGTAATTAAATGGCACGAAAACACAAGTGCAAAAAGAACAATCGGCTTGGGATTATTAGGTGGTTTAATTACTCTTATTCGTCCAACAAATATTCTTGTATTATTAATATTATTGTTGTGGGACATAAAATCGTTTTCGGAATTTAAAGAACGAATATTCTTTTTCCTTAGAAAATACAAACTTGTTATATTAATGATTATATCATTTGTTCTTGTTTGGGTTCCCCAATTTTTATACTGGAAATATATTGCAGGTAAATTTCTATATTTCTCGTATGGTGATGTTGGAGGTAAATTCTTTTTTAATAATCCACAGATTTTCAATATCCTTATTAGCTATAAAAAAGGTTGGTTGGTTTATACCCCTTTAATGATATTAGCAATAGCCGGGATTTTTATATCTTTTAAAAAATTTAAAACTTTCGCAGTTCCAAGTTTAATTTTTCTATTATTAAATATTTACATATTGTCGTCGTGGTGGTGTTGGTGGTTTGGTGGGAGCTTTGGACTAAGATCTTTTATCGATTCGTATGGAATTATGGCAATACCATTAGCTGTTACAATCGATTTCTTTTATAAGAAAAAATACTTAAAGTTTATTGGAATTCCTTTAGTTGGAATTCTAGTTTTATTTAATATTTTTCAAACACAACAATATACTCATCAGGCAATTCACTATTGGTGGATGAATAAAGATGCATATTGGGAAACATTTTTAAAATTAAGACCTACCGATAAATATTGGGATTTAATTACAATACCCGACTACGAAAAAGCCCGAAAAGGAATTTATGTAGCAATTAAGCCCGAGAATAAAAAGAGAAAACCTAAAATCGCTGCAAGTAAAAAAGAGATTTCGCAATTAATAAAACGCGACATATATTCCGATTCATTAAAAATGCTATCATTAAAAAACATTGCACAAGAAAATAAATTAGTACTCGATTCTGTCATTAATAAAGAAATATTGAAATCGTTCTCAAATGATAATTTAGAATTATATAAAAAAGAAATTATTATTTCTAAATTAGAGATATCAATTCGTGAAAATCCCGATATGATGAAATCAATGATTCGGAAAGCAAAAAAGAAAAAAATAAGTGTCGATTCTATGATTACTCTAGATGCAAATTGGCTTTATAAAAAAAACAAATACTAATAAAATGCTTAATAGTAAGACCATAGCTGTTGTTGTACCTGCTTATAACGAAGAAACTCAAATTGGAATGGTTATAGAAACCATGCCCGATTTTGTAGATCGTATAATTATTGTTAACGATTGTTCAACAGATAGCACAGCTGATATTGTTAGAAAATACCAAGGGAAAATTTTCCGGACTTTACCTGATAATAAAAGAGATGAATCGGAAAATAATATTTATTCTAGAGCCGAAGAAATTATTCGCAAACAAAACAAAATAGAACTATCGTATTTTGCCAAATCAGAAGTTCTTCATGAAAATATTAACGACAAGATTATATTAATTAATCTCTTAAAGAATTCAGGTGTAGGTAGTACAATAGCTAGAGGTTACAAATGGGCAAAAGACAATAATATTTTCTGCACAGCTGTAATGGCTGGCGACGGACAAATGGACCCGCATGAGTTAGAACTAATCTGTAATCCTATAATAAACGAAAATATCGATTATGTAAAAGGCAACAGGCTAACTCACAAAAGCGCCAAAATACTAATACCAAAAACAAGATTTAGAGGCAATTCCATACTTTCTATATTAACAAAAATTGCATCGGGATATTGGCATGTATCCGACAGTCAGACAGGATACACAGCAATTTCGAACGCAGCTCTTAACTCTATCGATTTATATAAGATATACCATAGTTACGGAGTTCCAAACGACATTCTTGTAAAACTAAATATTGCTTTTTGCACAATAAAAGAAGTTAATATTAAACCTGTATATGATATTGGTGAGAATTCGAAAATGAAAATTCGAAAATTAATTCCAAGAATATCGTGGTTGTTATTAAAATTGTTTTTTAAACGACTTTGGGTTAAGTATTTATATAAAAGCTTCCACCCATTATTTATATTATATAACATTGCAATACTCATGCTACTAATTGCAATACCATATGGGATAAAAATATTAATAATTATTTTAAAAGGAGCAGACGCAAATCCTTTAACGGTTCTTGCTTTTACATTTCTTTTTATTAGTGGATTTCAATCTTTACTTTTTGCTATGTGGATGGACATGCAAGATAATGAAAGATTATATAAATAGCTTTTTATTAAATTTTAGAACTAATGCCAATATAAAACTAAATATCTCGCCAGATATAAACCACAAACGCGAGACCACAGAAATAGTAACAGCAGTTTCTACATTAATTCCTGTTGATGTTAAAAACAAGACCATTATTCCTTCGCGCACACCTATTCCTCCGGGCATAACAATTGCAAGAACACCATAACATACGCTTATTGGAAATGCAAAAGCCGAAATAAAAGCTACATCAGGCATTACTGATTTCACAAAGAAATAAAAAGCAAAAATCCATATTGCCCAATATATTAATATAAACCCACTTACTTTTAACGACTTATTAAACTCTAATAAGGGAATATTAATTTTCTTTTTGAAAACTCTTTCGAAAACATTAACAACAAATTCGTGAAATATATTTGAAAATAACAAAGCCACTAAGCCTATTATCGACACAAAAACAAGTATAGAATAATACGAGAATTTATCAAATATCAACACTGCAGGAAAACTAATCAATAAACCTAATAATATATATATTAATTGCTCTTTTAAAGATAATGCCGAAACAAATTTAAAAGAAAAACTCTTAGACGAAACCTTATACGCTCTACCCAAAATAACCCAAATTTTTCCGGGAATATATTTTGCAAAAACAGAAATCCCATGAGAATACACCGCAAATAAAGGTTTTACATTAATATTATATACTCTTAAAATATTCCACCAACTTAACATACTAACAAAAAAACCAAGCCACAATAAAACAATAGACAATATAAGATATGTGTAATTAAATTTTATTTTACTAAAACTTAAATAATCGAATCGGAACAAATACACTACCAAAAATACAATAGAAACATATATCAAAATTTTGTATATAGTCTTAAACATAGTTTTCATTATTCAGTTTTTACAATGTATATTTATTTTTTACTGCAATTATTCCAAAAAGCCAATATTACGATTTTTAGCGATTTTTTACCTGTATCAGAAAAAGCAAAATTGCTAAAAATCAAAACTCCCTTTAGAATTATAACAAAACCTGATTTTAAAATTTTCGCTTATTACCTCTTTTCAAAGTAAACTTATTACTTTGAAATTAAAATAATCATACATTTATGCTTATTATTAACAAATAATTAATTCTAACACTAATGATAAAAAACAAATATCTTCATTTACACGATAAAACAATATTCGCGATAAGTATATTACTAAACATAATTTTTATAATCCTTGTTTTTGCCAATCTAAACGAACATCAAATCTACACATATCTTAATTCCGACACTTTATACCTCCCATCAATATTCAAAGATCTTTTTATCGATAAATCGGGACTATACGGTTGGCATCTGAATGGAGCTCCTAACTTTTTCCCCGATATGATATTGTATTTTATCATAAATGCAATATTTAAAAATTTCATACTTTCAATGTTCATCTTCAGCATAATACAATATTCTGCTATATTACTATTATTTTATAAATTATTTAAAACACTTAATATAAATATAAAACTAATTCACATCTCGGCAGCAAACTTAATTATGTTATTATTCTTTTTTGTGTCGTTAATAACAAAAGATTTTGTTTTCACATTTTATCTTCTTAGCGTCAGCTACCATCTTGGTGCTTTTGTTATGACAGTTTTATGTTTAATTTTTACGTTTAATTACATCAATAAAAATGATAACAAATTTTTATATTATTTGTTATTTTTCGGAACTCTTGCAACAATAAGCGACCGACTATTTATTATAATGTACACCTTACCCTTATTAAGTTTAAGTATACTTTTCTTCTTTAAACAATACAAGAAAACTTTTATTAAACTATTTTCAACTATACTTTCGTTTACTGCACTTGGACTTATTATCTTTAAAATATTAAAGACCTCATCGTATATTCATATCATTAGTTTATCGTGGAAATTCTTGAATATCGGCAATATTAAAAATTCTTTCAATATAATGATGGGACAACATCTTAAATACATTTCGCTATTGGATTTAAGAGGTCTTATTGTTATTTTATCGATGATTTCGTTTCTAATAATCCTGGGAATTCTTGCAAATAACCTATATAAATTATTTAAATCGAAAGAAATTAATAACAGTATTATCATAGAAACTGCATATTTATTATTCTCAACATCGTTTTGTTTAATAGTGTTTTTTATGCCTGTAATAAATGGTAATTACGTTAGCTGGGCAATGCTTCGATATAATATTTATGTATTCTATTTATGTATTTTCAATTACGCATATATTTTATACTTCTTTTCTGAGAAAAAATATATTATCACGAAAGTACTCCAAACAACAATTATTATTGCCACTATTTTTTTAGTTTTCATCTCAATACGAATATCCGGAAAAACCGAGATAAAACAAAACTTAACAAAGTTCTTCAACTATTATCCAACGAAAGTAAAAAACATTGACGAAGCTGCAGAGAAAAACAATTTAAAATTTGGGGTAGCCAATTATTGGTATGCAAAATATATTACTATGTTCTCGAAACAAGATATTAGATTATATACAGTACACGATAATCTATGTCCATGGTATCATGTTATGAACGAAAATTGGTATTATAAAAACGAGAAAGGGAAATTTAAAAATCCTGAATTCACTTTTATAATTTCTAATAGTATTAATAAAGATATTATTACTAAAAAGTTAGGTATTGCAAAAGACACAATACAATGTGATAACGATATTCAGATATTAAAATACGAAGTTTTTAAATACGATAAGGCAACAAGACAACCAATTATTAAGTAGATTTGCAATATAATATTATAAATATTTACAAATGACTAAAGGCAAAGAATCGAAACCACATATAGGAATTTACGGACGACGTAATAATGGCAAAAGTACTTTAATAAATAATCTTGCAGGGCAAGATATTGCAATCGTATCGGACTATGCAGGAACAACAACCGACCCTGTAAAAAAATCGTTCGAGATTACGGGCTTTGGACCGGTAATACTTATAGATACTGCCGGAATAGACGATAGCGGAGAATTAGGAGAAAAACGAATCGACACAACCCTAAAAACAATTAAAACAATAGACCTGGCTATTTTAGTTATTACTCACAACACATTTGCCGAATTCGAAAAAAATCTTATTGCCGAATTTAAAAATTCCGATACTCCATATTTTATTATTCATAACAAATCGGATATTGAAAAATTAGAATTAAACACTAAAACAAAAATATTAGCTTTTGACAACTCCGAAATTCTTGAATTCAGCAATCATAAAAATAAAAATATAGATATCATAATAGAGCAGATAAAAAAAACAATTCCCGAATCGGCATTAAAATCTACTTCTTTAGTTGGCGATTTAATATCGTATGGCGATATTGTTTTACTCATCACTCCTATTGATATTGAAGCTCCGGCAGGAAGATTAATATTACCCCAAGTTCAGGCAATACGCGATATTATCGATAACGATGCAATTGCAATAGTTCTTAAAGAGCGTGAAGTAGATGCTTTTCTTCGCAAAACACAAATAAAACCTAAGTTAGCAATTACCGACAGTCAGATATTTAACAAGGCAGATGCATCTATTCCAAAAGATATTCAACTTACAAGTTTTAGTATTGTATTAGCTCGTTATAAAGGCGATTTCGAAAATTACTTAAACGGAACACCAAAAATCTCGGAGCTAAAAGATGGCAATACTGTTTTACTTTACGAATCGTGTACACATCACGTATCGTGCGACGATATTGGAAGAGTCAAAATCCCTCGATGGTTATCGAACTTTACCGGTAAAAAACTCGAATACGAAGTAGTTTCGGGTTTCGATAATCTTAAAAAAGACATTACAGAATATTCGCTTGTTATACAATGTGGCGGATGTGTAATTACTCGTAAACAATTAATTAACAGACTAAAACCTGCAATAGATGCCGGCGTTCCTGTAACAAATTACGGTATGGCTATTGCTTACGTTCAGGGAATATACCAAAGAGCCATTGCTCCATTTGTTAAGATAGACAAATCGGAACTAGACTATTTATAATCTCAAGAAACTGTATTTGAAAATTACATTGGATCAACATCGATATTTATCTGAAGACTTTTAAAATTATCGAAAGTTGATATTTTATCTATTTGTTGCTGTAGTAGTTCTTTTGCTTTTTTTACCGATTTTTCCTTTTCTATCTTAATCATTATTTTTTTAAGATAGTATGTCTGTACTCGTCCAACATACGGACTTTCCGGACCAAGAACCCTGTTACCAAAAACCCTACGTAAATTATCGGCTAATTTTTTTGCAGCATCATTAACAACATCTTGTTTCTTATGTTTTAACATCAGGTTAATTATCCTATAATATGGTGGATAATGGAAATTCTTTCGTTCAACAAGCTGTTCGTTATACATCTCTTCGTATTTGTTATCTAAAACAAATTGCAAAATACTATGCTCAGGGTTCGATGTTTGAATAATAACTTTCCCTTGTCGATATTTTCTTCCTGCCCTACCACTAACCTGTGCCATAAGCTGATAACTTCGTTCAAAAGCTCTAAAATCGGGAAAATTTAACATATTATCGGCATTTAATATTCCAACAGTACTAACATTATCAAAATCTAATCCTTTAGATATCATTTGGGTACCGATAAGAATATTTGTTTTACCTGTCTCGAAGGCTTCGATAATCTTCTCGTAAGCATTTTTTGTCCTTGTAGAATCAAAATCCATACGTGCCACCCTTGCCTCCGGGAAAAATTCTTTTACTTCGTTTTCTATTTTCTCGGTTCCAAAACCTTTATACGACAAGGAGATATTTCCACAAGCACTACACTTATGAGTATTCGATTCGGAATACCCGCAATAATGACAAACTAAAGTGCCTTCGTATTTATGATATGTTAAACTAACATCGCAATTTTTACATTTCGGAATCCACCCACACGAATCGCATTCGAGAAAAGGAGAAAAGCCCCTACGATTTTGGAACAATATAACTTGTTCGCCACCATCTAAAGCATTTTGAATATTCTCGAGCAATAAAGGAGTAAAAATCGATTTCATTTGTTTCTTCTTTCGCGCTTTGTGAGTATCGGCAAGAAATATTTCAGGTAACTTAATATCTTTATATCGTTTTTTCAATTCTACAAAACCATACTTATCGGTTCTGGCATTAAAAAAACTCTCAACCGATGGCGTAGCCGTTCCCAACAGAACTTTTGCATTATGCAAATTAGCTAAAACAATAGCACTATCGCGTGCATTGTAACGCGGAGCAGGATCGTATTGTTTATATGTATTTTCATGTTCCTCATCGACAATAATTAAACCTAAATTATCGAAAGGCAAAAATAATGACGAACGAACACCAAGAATAATATCGTATTTATCGTTACCATCTATTCCAAGCAAATTGTTATATATCTCTACTCTTTCGGAATTACTGAATTTAGAATGATATACTCCAACCCTATTACCAAACACCGAACGCAAACGACTAATTATCTGTGTTGTAAGAGCTATTTCGGGCAACAAAAATAATACTTGTTTACCTTGTTTTATCTGCTCTATCATAAGATGAATATATATCTCGGTTTTACCACTTGAAGTTACTCCGTGTAATAATACCGTGTTTCTTCTCTTAAACTGTTCTTTTATTTCGGAGAATGCTTTTTCTTGATCAGAAGAAAGAGCTTTTGCAATATTAATTTTACTAGCATTGGTTTTAATTCTACTAATAATATTAGCATATTCAACAAGAATATCTTTCTCTAATAACGATTTTAACGATTGACGAGATGCACCTGAAACATTAAGCAAATCTGACTTTTTAATTTCAATACTTTCCTTTTTAATATAATGACCCGACAATTTTATATAATTCATTAAAATTCCTAATTGCTTAGGAGCATTTTTTAAACTATCGAAAACATTGTTTAGTTGCTTTTCTCCCTGTACATCTTCGTGTAAGGATATATAAGTCTCGGTTTTGGGTTTATAACTCTCTTTTATATTCTCTTCGAGAAAAACTGCCTTTTTATCGATTAATTGCTTAATAAGGGGCATTACATTCTTACGCTCAACAACATCTGAAATTTCTTTAATTTTAAGCATTTTACTATTATCAAGAAATTCAACAACAAGAGTTTCTTCGGAAGATAAAGATGTAAAATCTTCGAAATTTGGATTAAAAATAACTTTTGTTTCGCTTTCCATTTTTAAACCCGAAGGCAAAGCGGCCTTATAAACTTCGCCAATAGAACACATGTAATAATTAGAAACCCATTCCCAAAAAGAAAACTGATAATTGTTAATTACAGAATAATCGTCGAGAAAAGTAAGAATCTCTTTAGTCTTATATTTTTCGGGTTTATTTGTATGTATTCGATAAATAATTGCAGTATAAATTTTGCGGTTCCCAAACTGAACAATAACTCTTTTTCCTTTTTTTGCAAATTCTTTATCGCTTTCTGCAATGCTATATGTAAACAATTGTCGTAAAGGCAAAGAAAGTATTACATCGGCAAATAAAGTATTACTATTCATATTATTAATCGAAATTTCTATTATATACTCAGCTAAAAAAACTAATTTTTTCAGCTACTTCTTCCATTAACCAAAACGGTGTAGATGTAGCACCACAAACGCCAACAGATTCTCTGTTTTTAAACCATTCTTTGTTTAATTCGTTCTTATTAGACACAAAATAAGTACTTTCATTTTCGCTTTTACAAATATTATATAGCATTTTCCCATTCGAGCTTTTTACTCCACTAACAAAAACAATAATGTCGTATTTTTTTACAAAGTCGCGTAATTGCTTTTGTCTATTCGACACTGCACCACAGATAGTATTTTTTACAGTAAAATCAATATCATTATCACCTTTATTAAGCTTCATTCGATTTTCTATTTCTCGTCGTATTTCTTCGAATCCTTCCAGGCTTTTTGTTGTTTGAGAAAATAATACAATAGGTTTCGAAAAATCTATTTTATCAAGATCCTCAGTGTCAGAAACAATAATTGCGTCTCCATCGACCTGACCAACTAAACCGTTAACTTCGGCATGCCCCTTTTTACCGTAAATTATAATTTGTCCTTCTCTGCTATAAATCTCTTGATGATATTTTCTTACACTATTTTGTAATTTTAATACAACAGGGCAAGAAGCATCAATAAGCTCAATATTATTTTCTTCAGCAATTTTATACGTCTCGGGTGGTTCGCCATGAGCACGAATTAACACTTTTGTATTTTTTAAATTTTTAAACTTCTCGTGATTTATAGTAATTAAACCTTTCTCTTCCAATCGACTCATTTCTTCATTGTTATGAACAATATCGCCTAAACAATATAGATTATCAGTTTTTTCAAGTCCTTTTTCTGCCAAATCTATTGCATTAACAACACCAAAACAAAAACCCGATTTTTCATCAATTTCAACAATCATAACAATTTTTTGATATCTAAATTACTCTAAATACTTATTTATAATGTTCATTATCCATTCGAACTGTTCTTCTCTGCTTAAATTACTATTATCTAACTCTATTGAATCGCTAGCTTTTCGTAATGGACTTTCGGTTCTGTTTTCGTCGAGATAATCTCTTTCTCTTACATTCTTGCTAATATCGTCGTAACTAACATCCTCGCCTTTCTCAATCAACTCATTATATCGTCGCTTGGCTCTCGACTCTACATCGGCTGTCATAAATATTTTTATATTGGCATTCGGAAAAACCACTGTTCCAATATCTCTGCCATCCATAACAATCTCGCTATCGCTTCCCATTTCTTGTTGCAATTTAACCATTCTTGCACGCACAAATGCATATTTACTGATTAAACTAACCGTATTCGAAACTTCCATCTTTCGTATTTCATCTTCAACATTCTCGTTATTCAAAAATATATCCTGATGCTTTCGAGCTTCATTGTATTTAAAATTGATATGAATATTATCTAATATATTTTTCAACTTTACTTCATCAACAATATTATTCTCTACTACCCCATTTCTGATTGCAAACAAAGTTACAGCTCTATACATAGCTCCACTATCTATATATCTATAACCTAGCGATTTTGCTATTTCTTTTGCTAAAGTACTCTTCCCCGACGACGAATATCCGTCTATTGCAATAATTATTTTTTTCTTACTCATTTATCTATTTTGTATTGAAATAAAATCAAACAACAAATTTACATTTAATAATTTTTACTGAAAATTGAAAAGGAATATTTATTATAAGAATATTCAACTTAACAGCCAGAATCAGCTAGCATGCATCTATAAAACCCAGCATGCACAAATTAGAATCATTTCAAAAGTTTTTGATATAAATAAGAATTTAAAGAATATAGTAAACTTTATAAATTTCTATTAGATATGATGATCTATTTAATCCAATTCTCAAAATTATTTCTGTTTATAATTTCAAATGATGAATCAGGGTAAGCCTTTTTCCATTGACTTGGTATTTTTACTTTCGTTTCTTTCCATTTAAATTCATATCCGAATAAGCTTCCATCACGTTCTTCAACCCAATCAATTTCTTGTTGTTCATAAGTTCTCCAAAAATAATTATTAGATGAAATTCGATTATATTCTTGATATTTTATTCTTTCACTAATCATATAATTTTCCCATAATTGTCCAATGTCATTTCGTGCTTCTATAGAATTAAAATTTGCTATAACGGCATTTCTTATTCCATTATCTAGGAAATACCATCTTGAGTTTTTTGTTATTTCTTTTCTAAGATTCCTACTAAAGCCCTCTACTTTATGAAGTATATAAATTTTACTCAACAAATCTAAATACTTTTCAACTGTATTTTTGCTAATCGATAATTGTTTACCCAATTCTTGCAAGGACACTTCTCCTCCAATCTGAAAAGCAATTAAACGTAAAAGGTTGAATATTTTTTGCGAATTTTTTATATTTTCATAAACAAGAATGTCTTTTAATAAATATGAGCTTATCATTTCATTTAAATAGTCAATTTTATCATCTCTATTTGGTAAATGGAGTAATTCGGGATAATTACCAAAAATAAGTCTTTCTCTTACTTTATCAATTTTAGAAACAGTATTTTCAACTTGATTATATTCCCTTTCTGATAATGCAAATAAGTTAAACGAATATTTTCTTCCTGTTAATGGTTCGCCGGCTTCTTTATATATATCAAATGATGATGAACCTGAAATAATAATTTTTAATCCCTTTATTTCATCAATCATAAGTTTCAATTTTAATCCAATTTCAGGTATTTTTTGTGCTTCATCAATATATAATAGTTTATATGTCCCTATTAGCTGTTTATAATTCTCTACAGTTCTTACTGCAAGCTTATCATGTACATTAATATCTTCCCCATTCAAAGCAATAAAAGGCTCATTCAATATTTTTAAGATTTGCTTTACAAGAACTGTTTTCCCAACCCTTCTTGCTCCAAAAACTATTACAACTTTATTTGCTTTAATCTTATTTAATACAATTTCCGACAAGTCTCTGACTAAATATCTCATAATAGCGTCATTGTTTTGACGCAATTTAGCATTATTGTATTTCAATTCCAAACTTCCATTAATAATTTTTACTAAAAATTGAAAAGGGATATTTATTACAAAAAATTATCTTTTATAAAACCTTCCTAAATTTGTTGATATTGAAAAATAATCTGTTGCTCCGGCAAGATGATAAGAAGAGCGTCCGTAACTTAAATAAAAGTCGGATATTTTAATCCCAAAACCAAAAGAAAAACCTACAGTTGATGTTTTCGATTCTATAAGCATTTCTTTTCGTCGGCGGTAATTATATCCGGCTCGAATATATAAATTTTCGACAGGTGTAAACTCTATTCCCAAAATTACATGTCGCATAAGCATATCTGAATATTTATCGATATTCGATTGCTTTGTTTGCTCTTCCATAAAAGGATCTAGTTCCGATTCTTTGTCGTTTGGATTTTCGTATGTAAGATCCGGAGTTTCAAGATGATCGAGAACAACAGAAAAGCGAAAAGGTGCATGTAGCAATTTTTTCGATATTCCCATCTGAACATTAAATGGCAACGCTTCTCTTGTTGATGCATATGTTTTAAACTGCATCCCAAAATTTTTAATTACTAATGCAGCCGTAAAATTTTTCATTTTATTAATATATAATAAACCACCATCGGCAGCAAATCCAAATGATGTATACCTTTCTAAATTCGACAAAATTGGCTTCGCATTCACTCCAAAAAATAAAACACTATCGATAATCGACCGGGAATATACTATATTAAAAGCATATTCAGCTGCATGAAAATTTCCGGTAACTTGACCTTTTTCGTTTGCAGCAATAAATTTACCATAATTAATATACTGCAAACCTCCGGCAAACATTCCCTTACTGTTAATTTTACGAGCATACGATATATAACCATAATTAATATCGGTAAAATAATTAACATAATTAATTGCCATACTGTTATTCATCGACTCATTCAATAAGGCAGGATTATTATATATCAAACTTATATCGTTATCGTTAATGGCATTTACAGAACTTCCTAAAGCTGCAACTCTAGCACTAGTAGTTAGTTCTAAAAAATTATATGTTGATGTACCACCAATTTGAGCAAAGATATTTAAGCCCATAAACTGCAGCAATGTTATTAATATATATCTGGCGAATATTTTCATTTCTTATTTTTATAATTTACTAAAATACAACCATATTTTATAATCTATCGATTTTTACTATAATTTCTAAAACAAATTTTAAATCATAAATACTTAACGAATAGATATAAATATTAGTATTAAAACATAATTATTAGCTTCTATATTTTATCTTTGCAATTTGAAATACATCTTTACAAAAAAAATCATTTAAGAAGATAAAAAAGTCAATGACTGAAATAAATACTGAAACACGCATGAGTATAATTAAAATATGTGTGAAATAATTTCTAAGCATAGACAAGATATTCAAACAGATGAAAGATAAAGAATACATAATAATTATAAATCCTATTTCGGGAAGAAAAAACAACAGTAATATTTCTAAAATAATACATACTTATTTTAGTTCTATAAATATTCCACATAAAATAATATATACTAAATTCAAAGACGAAGCCCCAAGTATAGTAAAAGAATATCTCGACAAAGGACATACTACATTTATTGCTGTTGGAGGAGACGGAACGGTAAACGAAATTGCCAAAACTCTTGTAAACACAAAAGCAAGATTAGGAATTATTCCGAAAGGTTCGGGAAATGGGCTAGCTCGACATTTAGGAATTCCATTAAGACTTAATGCTGCTTTAGATAATATTAAAAAATCACATACCGAATCTATCGATTATGGAACTTTGAACGAAAATTGTTTTTTCTGTACTTCGGGTATTGGTTTCGATGCTCATATAGGAAATGTATTCTCAAAAGCATCGAAACGAGGTCCCTTTACTTATTTTAAAGCTACAATAAAAGAATGTTTCAAATATAAAGCACAAGATTACAAATTATCTTTCGACGGAAAAACTATCTCGAAAAAAGCATTTCTTATAACTTTTGCCAATGCATCGCAATATGGGAATAATGCTGTAATTGCACCTAAAGCAAAAATTAACGATGGAGTATTAGATGTTGTAATTATTAAACCATTTGATTTATTATATGCCCCAATTATTGGTTTACAATTATTTAGTCACACTATTGACAAAAGTAAATTTATTGAAACTTTTACTTGCAAAGAAATAAGTATTGAACGAGAAAAACCTGATGTTATTCACTTCGATGGCGAACCTCTACAAGAAGACAAGATACTTAACATAAAAATTACCCATAATGCCCTTAATGTTATTACTCCTATTAAAAAAACACGCTATACATCAACAAATTTAAACAATAACCAAAAATTATACTGCCTTAAGACTTAGATTTTAACATCTAATTCTATTTTTATTTTGCTTATATAAAATTAACTCAAAAGAAGCTGTACAAAAAAGTGAAGTTTTAATTTTTGTACAGCTTCTTTTTTATATCTTCTTTTTTATTTTTATCTTTTGTCCGGGCTTAATTTTTTTTGCATTAGGGAGTTTATTCAATCGCAAAATATCATAATCGCTAACACCCGGATATTTTTTTGCTATTTCCCAAACAGTATCTCCGCTTTTTACTTTGTAATAAACATAATCGGAATTACTACTATTAGTTTCAACAGATACTGTAGAACTAAGAACAGACTTGCCTATACTTCTTTGTTTCTTTTCAAACGACATTGAATTTATCTTCCTGTAATAACTTGCCTTGCTTTTAGGAACATAAACAACTAATTTTTGTCCACTACGTATTCTACTTCCGCGAATACGATTCCAATATTTTAAATCGGATAAACCAACATTAAACCATTCTGAGATAAATCCTAAATTATCGCCAGGTTTAATAGTATAATAAACTTTTGCTTTCCCAGAAGGGGGTTGATATACATAATGCGATTTCTTAGGACTCTTAATAGTATTATCTTTATTAAAATATATAGACTTTTTATAGGCAAAAATAGAATCTTGCAATTCGATAAAATTACCTGAATACGCCAGAGGCAAGATTAATACTTGTCTCGAAGCTTTAGCAGGAATTATATTTAATTTATATTGAGGATTTAAATCGCTCAATTGTTTTAACGGAATATTTAAAACTTCCGACACTTGTTTTAAATGTAAATTATCATTAATTATAATTGTATCGGTAGCCAAAGTTATCTTAGGTCTTTGATAATGTAAATTATGCTCTTTATAATAACTCATAGCATAAGAAGCTGCAATATATGCAGGCACATATCCCCTAGTTTCTCTAGGTAAGTAATAATAAATATCCCAAAAATTACGATTCCCTCCGGCTCTTCTTATAGCTTTACTAACATTTCGTGGCCCACAATTATATGCAGCAATAGCTAAAGTCCAGTCATCAAATATATCGTACAAATCGCTTAAAAATCGTGCTGCAGCATCGGTCGATTTTATAGGATCTCGACGTTCATCAACATACGAGTTAATTGTAAGATTATACATACGTGCTGTACCATACATAAATTGCCATAAACCTGTAGCTCCTACACGAGAGACAGCTCTTGGGTTAAGTGCCGATTCTATCACAGCCATATATTTTAATTCGGTAGGCAAACCATATTTCTCGAAAGTCTTTTCAAATATCGGAAAGTAATAATCAGACATACCAAGCATATATTGCACATTAGCACGTCGTTTTTTTACATATACATAAATATAGTTTTTTACTATTTTATTATAGGTAAGATCTATTACCGATGGAATTTTACTTAATCGTTCAATATATACAGAATCCGGAACATCACAAATTTCCGGATCAACAACTATCGAATCGGGATATTGTGATTTTATGGCATTTTTTATATACCATAAATCAATAAGACTATCTAAATTATCAACATAATTATTTTCTAAAACAGCACAATCTAAGCTATCTTTCTCGTTAAATGAACCATATGCAGTATCTATCGATAATAGATATAATAATACAATTACAAATAAGGTATATTTTATTTTCATTTTATAATCAATTTTAATGTAACAAATAACAAATTAAACACTGCTTTTTAAACAGCATTATTAACAACGATTATTAAAATTTGATTTGTTAGTGCAAATATGAAGCGAATATAAGAATTAGAATTTAAAACTACACCTAATTCCTATTGCATTTTGATTAGAATAATTATTTATCATAGATGGTTCGAGGCGAAAAGACAAATCATCGGAAACATTATAGTCAAATAAATGAGCATCAACTGTAGCATCGATAACATTAAGAATATAAATAGCAGATAGCCCTATTATATTATAATCGCGATTACGTCTATAGTTATCCTTAATACTCTTTACTATTTTGGATGAATAATACACTTCGTAATGATCTATAATTCCGTTCTCCATATCGTAATAAGCATTTTTATACTTATTATATTCGGCATTATTATGATTAAAATAATAAATAAATGTGCCGGCAGCTCCATAAATAATAGGTATTTTCCAATACTTTTTATTGTAAGCTTGCCCTAAGCCCGGAATAACAGCAGAATACATAGTAGCTTTATGTGGAGAATGCTTTTTTAACAGTTTATTTACATTCTCTACATCAAAAGCTTTTTCTTTTTTTGTTTCTTGAGCATTTAAAACTATTACAGAAACAAAAAAGATAACTATAACAAAAAAAAATCTTTTTAGAAAAAAATTATACAGCAAGATTATTACTTTTAAGAATATTATTTTTTGCTCATATCGATAACACTCATTATTCTTTCTAAATCTTCATCAGATTTAAATGGAATAACTATTTTCCCTGCTCCTTTACTATTTCTTTTCAAATCGATTTTTGAATCGAAAAAATTACCAAGATGATTTTTTAATTGAATATATTCTTCTTCAAGTTTTATTTTTCCATCTTTCTTAGGATTCTCTGAACTTGGGTTATTTATATTTCTAACTAACTCTTCAGATTTTCTTACAGAAAGACCTCCGTCAATAATCTTATAATATGTTTTTAATTGAGTTTTTGCATTCTCAATATTTACAAGAGCTCTGGCATGCCCCATAGAGATCTGTTTATCGCGTATTCCAAGCTGAATTTCAGCAGGTAATTTTAATAAACGCAAATAATTCGATACAGTAGATCTTTTCTTTCCAACTCTATCGCTCATGCTTTCTTGAGTAAGTCTACACTCTTCTATTAATCGTTGATAACTAATAGCTATCTCAATTGCATCAAGGTCTTCGCGTTGAATATTTTCAACCAAAGCCAACTCTAACAATTCCTGATCTTCGGCAAAACGAACAAATGCCGGCATTCTTTTTAGCCCGGCAATCTGAGAAGCTCGAAACCGGCGTTCCCCGGCAATCAGCTGAAATTTATGATTATTAATTTTCCGTACAGTAATTGGTTGTATTATTCCCAATTCCTTTATTGAAGTAGCAAGTTCGTTTAATGCTTCTTCATCGAAATTTTTTCTTGGTTGAAATGGGTTTACTTCAATTTTGTTAATATCAATCTCGTTAACAGAATCGGCAGTAACTGTCTTCTCTAGCCCTGCATCATCAATTAATGCTCCCAATCCTTTCCCTAATGCGTTTCTTTTAGCCATTCTCCTACAAAATAATAAAGTAAATAATATGTGTTAAGTTATTCTACAACTTTTTCTTCGTTGCTAATATTGGTGTTATTGTTTTTTTGTAATATTTCTCGTGCTAGGTTAAGATAATTTACTGCTCCTTTAGAATTTGCATCATAAAGTATTGCAGGTTTTCCATAACTTGGTGATTCGCTAAGCTTAATATTTCTTTGAATAATTGTATCAAATACCATTGATGCGAAATGTTTTTTAACCTCATCAACAACCTGATTTGCTAGTCTTAAACGAGCATCATACATTGTAAGTAAGAAACCTTCGATTTCTAAATTTTTATTTAATCGCGATTGAATAATTTTAATGGTATTTAGTAATTTCCCTAATCCTTCTAAAGCATAATATTCGCATTGAACAGGTATTAATACAGAGTCGGCTGCAGTAAGAGCGTTTACGGTTATTAATCCAAGCGAAGGAGAACAATCGATTAATATATAATCGTAATCGTCTCTAATTTTCTCAATAACTTTTATTAGCATAAATTCTCGGTCGGGCTGATTTAACATTTCTATTTCAGCTCCTACTAAATCAATATGCGATGGTATTAAATCTAAATTTTCTATTTCGCTGTTTAAGATTATACTTTTAGGATCAACATCATCAATTAAACATTCGTATATACTGGTTTTTATTGCTCGAGTATCGAAACCTGTTCCCGATGTGGCATTTGCCTGAGGGTCGGCATCTATAATAAGAACTTTCTTCTCTAATACTGCTAAACTTGCCGCTAAGTTAATAGCCGAAGTAGTTTTCCCAACTCCTCCTTTTTGATTCGCTAATGCAATTACTTTTGCCATATATATCGATTTTTAATTTCTAATATTGAGTGTTCTAATTTAAGTTAAAAATTTTAAAATAAGAAATCCAAAAATACAATTTTAATGTATTATTATAATTGAAGTAATTAAGAATTGTAAACAATTATCTTTGTTTTATTAACAACTTATTAACAATGCAGGCTGCATTATTTGATTAATAAGAACTTAGTACTAATTTTTTACTCCATATTCTGTTCCTGAAATTTTTTCAAACATTCTTCCAATAAATATTTTTTCTCTACAGGAGCAACTCCAATTTTTTCGCATACTAATCCACCGGCAATATTCGATATTGTAGCTATATCTGCGGCTTTTAACTTAGCGGCTAAACATAAACTTGCAATACTTATCATTGTGTCGCCGGCTCCCGACACATCAGCAATATCGCGAATTTCGGCCGGAACTATTTTGTAAGAATTGTTAGAACTTACAAATACTCCTAATTCCGACAATGTAACTAATATTATTTCTGTTGACAATTTTTTTTGCAATTTTTTACCAATTTCAAAAATACCATTAAAATCATCTTTCGCTATCTCCGATTTCATTCCTTCAACTAGCTCTTTAAAATTTGGTTTAAAGAGTGTTACATTTTTATAATTATTAAAATTACGTTTTTTAGGATCTACTAAAGTTACAATATTTTTTCTATTTGCTATTTTTACAATTTCATCAATTACTTTTGTTGTTATGCATCCTTTGTCGTAATCTTCAAATATTATGGCATCAATATTTCTCGATAAAATAATTTTTTTAATTCTATCAATCAATATTTTTTCTACTTCGCTATTCAATTCAGTATCAATTTCTTCATCAACTCTTATTAGATGTTGATTATCGGAAATAATGCGCGTTTTAACAGTTGTTTTTCTCGATTTATCTTCAACAATTCCTTCTTGCGATAATTTTCGTTTTTTTAACAAACTATTAAAAGTATGAGCTTTAGCATCGTTACCTATAACCGAACACAAAATAGCATTTGCTCCAAGTGCTTGTACATTAAGAGCAACATTAGCTGCTCCTCCAAGTCGATTTTCTTGATGTGTACTAGAAATAATTGGCACCGGAGCTTCCGGAGAAATACGACTAACTTTTCCCCACATATACGAATCAATCATAACATCGCCAATAATAATAATGTTAAAATTGTTAAACGAATCAAATATTTCTTTTATATTAATCTTACTCACAATTATATTTTTTACAAAGATAAAAAAATGATATTAATCTATTATTAGCAATAATTATAATTATTTTCTTTCAAGCATTACCTCGTATAAAACATCCCACATTTTTCCGGTAAGGAATAGTTTGTCGGAATTTTTATCGTATGCAATGCCATTTAATACCATATCGGCTTCATTTTTATATTTCTTCGGCACAAGATTACTACAATCGACTTTAGCTATAACTTTTCCGTTTTTAGGGTTAATAATAACAATATAATCGGTTTGCCATACATTAGCATAAATATTTCCGTTAATGTATTCAAGTTCGTTTAACATCGTAATTTCCCTTGAATTATCGCATACTTTTAGTTCCCCAATCTTATAAAAATAATTTGGATCGAGAAAATACAAAGTACTACTCCCATCGCTCATAATTAATTTTTCTCCATCGAAAGTAATCCCCCATCCCTCGGTAGGATATTGTATTTTGTTTATTAATTCAAAATTTTCTTTGTTGTAAACAAATCCCATTCTCGATCTCCATGTTAGTTGTATTATTTTATCATTATAAGCTGTTATTCCTTCTCCAAAAAATTGTCGAGGAATTTTCAAACTTTCTATTAGTTTACCTGTTTCTAACTCCACTTTTCTGAGCGATGATGCTCCATATTGTCCTGTTCCTTCGAACAATATTCCATTATCGACAAATAATCCTTGAGTATATGCTTTTGAATCGTGAGGAAATTTATTAATTATTTTTGCTCTATAATTTACAGGATGAATATCCGACAATAATTTAATCGACAATTCAGAATTATCAACAATATTATTTTCCTTATAAACTGCTAGCTTTATATTGCTATTCCCAACTGTAAAATCGGCAGTATTTAAAACAAATGAGTTATCGAGAAAATTAAATTTTAATTTTCTCTTATTATTTACAAAAACGATAAGAGAATCGGGTTTTATTGTATCTATCAAATAGTTTACATTAATAACTATATTATCGCCTGTAAAATATTGCCCTTTCTTATTAAGCGATATTTTTATAATATCTATTTTTATCGGTTCATCAATTATTTCCGATTTAGTTTCTTTTTGTTTAAAACTACTTTTGTCATTTTTATTTTCGGAACAAGAACTTACAATAATCAAAATCCCTATAATAAAATTTAGCAATATGATTTTCACAATTATTTGTTTTAATTTAACTTTTGTTTTACACTTTATATTTATTGAATAACTCTTTTAATCTATTCCAAAACGATTTCTTGCTAGATATTCGTTTTAATTCGTCTTTAATATCAATATTATAAACTTCGGGGTTTAATTCTTGCCATATTTTACTCCATCCAAGAAAGCCTCCAATATTTTTATCATCAATATAAATATCGGCATTTATTTTTCTACTTACAGTATTATCGTAAATTTCTTCGGGGTAATTTTTATTTACTGCATAAAATTTTATTCCATTTTTTTTACAAAATTCTACTGCATCACTAAGTTCTTTGCCAGTTCTGTATGTCCATAGAATTAACAAAGCCCCTTCGTCTTGCATTGCTTTAAGGGTTTCAAATGCAAACAATTTTGTTTTTCCAATCTTGGGATACTCATGTTCTACAATAGTTCCGTCAAAATCTACAGCAATCTTAATATTCAACATGATTTTTCAATAAGAATTCGAGCAATTACAAAAATAACATAATAATTCATAGGTTTAAATATTTTAATTAAATGAATAACTAAGCGAAAAGATATTTGAATATATTGCAATGGAATTATCACCAATATCGGTTAAAGCATAATCTATTCTAAAATCTTTATATTTAATTCCTAAACCAAAATTTGGTTGCATGGTAAGTTCTTTCGACATATTATAATTCTGCACTTTTTGGAAGTTACATATTCCTAATCGTAAAAATACAAAATCTGCGTAATCAAATTCAACACCTATCCTTGGCGTTATACTAAGAAAATCGGTTTGAATTAAAACATTTCTTTTCCCATCGAGAGTAATATCTACATCCAATTCTATTTGCGACGAAAATTTCTTATATATTTGAAAATTTCTTGAAACTCCGAAAATCACACGAGGGAGCGTTAATTCGAGAGCATCGTCAGGGGCAAAATTAAATACACTATCTTCAACTTCTATTAATAATTCGTTTTCGTTAAAATTCCACACATTGAAAGTAGATGTAATATCTTTCCCCATGGCAGCAAACATCCAATTATTATAGGAATATTGTATTCCTACATCAAGTCCAAACCCCCATGCATTTGCAAATTTTCCAATATTACGATATATTATCTTAACGCTACCTCCATATTTCAATCCTTTAATTTTGCTTTTTGATGAGTATGAAAACAGAAAAGCATAATCGGCTGCTGAGAAATACGAAATTCTATCGTAATCGACATTTCCATCTTTATCGATAAGATCTGTAGTATTTGGAATATCATCTACTCCAAAACGAATAAGAGACACTCCTATTCTACTATTTGTATCAAGAGCCATTGTCGCCCCAAGGTAATCGTATTTAGCAATTCCTGAAAAATATTCGGCATGCATTAATCCTGCGTCAAATTTTTTATCTATTCCCGACAAACCGGCAGGATTCCAATAACCGGCTGTTACATCGTTTACATTAGCAATTATTGAATTCCCCATCCCTAAAGAACGTGCTCCAACACCAATTGTAAGAAACTCGTTACTATATTTAGTTGTTTGAGAAAATATATTTATCGAAATAAAAATAAACAATAAAAATACATTTAATTTTTTAATCATTATTCGCATAATTAGAATTGATAAAGATACTTGAATCTAAAATAAAACCCATTAAGTATTCTATTTTTTACAAAAAAAACAATCTATAAAAGATATTCCTAATAATGTATTTTAAGACAATCAATAGTTATTTTCAAAATATTTAACAAACTGTTTTTTTTAACTTATTTTTGTGAAAAATATTGTTTAAAAATAACATATTATGAAAAAATCGCTGTTACGTTATATTCCAAATTCGCTAACTTCATTAAATCTTTTAACAGGATGTATTTCTATTGTTCTTGCTTTCGAAGGACATTTAATAATAGCCTCATATTTAGTATTATTATCATCAATATTCGATTTTTTAGACGGAATGACAGCCAGATTGTTAAATATGTATTCTGAATTAGGGAAACAACTCGATTCTATGGCCGACATGATAAGTTTTGGTTTAGTTCCAGCTATTCTTGTTTTTAATTTTCAGAAAAATAATTATTTAATGAATAACGGTTCTTTTAATTTGTTAGAATTATCATTTTCTGAATTATTACTCATGTTTTCTCCTTTTATCATTGCAATATTTTCGGGAATACGACTTGCAGAATTTAATATAGACAAAAGACAAAGCAATTCGTTCATTGGGCTTCCGACTCCTGCTAATGCTATATTTTTTGCATCATTAATAATTATATCAAATATTTATCCCGAAAGTTTTATTAATACGATTACAAATAATAAATTAATATTACTTGGAGTAATAATATTTTTCTCATTTATGTTAGTTGCTGAATTTCCTATGTTCTCGTTAAAATTTAAAAATCTTAAATTTTCAGAAAATAAAATTCGCTACTTCTTTATTGGAATATCTGTAATATTATTAATATCATTGCATACAGTTGCAATACCGATAATTATATTATTTTATATAATTTTATCGGCAATAAATAATTGGTTTATAAAACAAAAGTAATATTAACAAACAATAATTTTTTACAGCATGAAATTCATAGCCGAAATAAATGTAATGCCATTAAAAGCTTTACTCGACCCACAAGGAAAAGCTGTTACAAACAGCATGAAAAATATTGGTTTTTCTAACATCTCGAATGTTAGAATTGGGAAACATATAATTTTAGAGTTAGAAGCTGACACTAAAGAACAAGCAATGGGAAAAATAAATGATGCTTGTAATAAAATATTGTCTAATCCGATAATGGAAGGATATGATTATACTTTAAAAGAAATAAAAAACTAAAATATTCATCACTTTTTATTCATTACTTCAGTTTGTCTTTGTATTGATTCTTTATGAATAAGCTGAAGTAATTTTTTTACAAAATCTTCTGATAATCCAAGATTTTTCCCTGAGTTTATTCGTGTCTCAATAATTTTTTCCCAACGTAGTAATTGTAAAATTGTAATTTCGTTTTTACTTTTATACTCGCCTATTTTTACAACAATGTTCATTCTTTGCGATAACAATTCTAACATTTGATGGTCGATAGAATCTATTTGCTCTCTTAATGACTCTAGTTTACTAACAAAATTACTATTATGGGATATTGTTTTTCTAAAAACTAAATTATCTATTAATAAGTTAAATTCCTTAGGTGTTAATTGTTGAGCAGCATCGCTAAGAGCTTCTTTTGGATTACAATGCGATTCAATCATCAAACCATTAAAATTTAAGTCTAAAGCTTTTTGAGACACTTCTTGTATAAGTTCTTTTTTACCTGTTATATGACTAGGATCACATAATATCGGAAAATCGTGAAATTTGCTTTTAAACTCTATAGGTATTTCCCACTTGGGAATATTTCGCATCTGTGTTTTCTCGAAAGGATAAAAGCCTCTATGTACAGCAGCTAATTTTCTTATTCCTGCATTATAGAGTCTTTCAATTGCTCCAATCCAAAGATTAATATCTGGATTTATCGGATTTTTAACCAAAATCGGGACATCAATTCCAACAAGACTTTTAGCTAATTCTTGCATAGAAAATGGATTTGATGTTGTTCTAGCACCAATCCAAAATACATCGATATCGTATTTCAATGCTATTTCAACATGTTTGGGAGTAGCGACTTCAACTGCAACAAGTAAATTTGTTTCTTTCTTAACCTTTTTCAACCATATAAGGCCATCTTCACCAACACCTTCGAATGTTCCGGGGCGTGTTCTAGGTTTCCATACTCCGGCTCTAAAAATATTTACTTTTTTTGTTTTCTCAAGTTCAATAGCTGTTTTTAGAATCTGTTTTTCAGATTCGGCACTACATGGACCGGCAATTATTATTGGACCTTCTGTTAGATTATCGAACCACTTATTAATTGGTATAATATCTTTAAATATTTTCATTCTATAAAAATATATTTTTTACCGGTAAAGATAACTAAAGCTCAATTTTTAGGAAAGAAATATTTCAATAAGAAATGCTTACTGCTATTATCTACACAAAAATACTGTACCTCTTCTTGGTTTAATTGAATTATCGAGAGCTTTAATAATATAAAAATATGTCCCCTGACTTAGCTCGTTACCTGAACTATTTCTACCATCCCAAGTTACAATAGGGGCTTTTTGAGAAAACACTAATATTCCGGAACGACTAAAAACAGAAATACTATATTCAATTATTCCTGATGCTTTGATGATAAACAAATCGTTCTTACCATCACCATTCGGAGTAAAAACATTTGGGATTTCTAATACATCTTGAAATAATCCTTTTCTTTCTTTTGAGAAAATATTTCCCGAAGAAATTTCTTCTACCTTAAATTTTACAGAATATTCGCCTAAATTATCAAAGTTATATCTAATAGTCGGCAGAGTATCATTTATTTCAACTTCGCTTATTTTACCTTCATCAAAAATCCACGAAAAAAAATAATCACTCGTATCTGCTACTTCAAATAAAATTGTATCGGAATTCGAAAAGTAATTTCCTTCACAAAAAATAGTTTGAGAAGGAATTTTTTTTGCATTTATCCCAAACCCAACACTATCAATCTGAGCGTGAGCGAATTGAGAAAAATAAAAAATTGAAATAATAATAAATAATATAAATTTCTTCATTTATTAATTAATTTAAACGTAAATATATAAAATCGATTTTTATATATTTAAATTTTTTCAGTTAATTTTTTAACTATTTTAAAATTATAAAAGAATTCTTTAGCAATAATTCTTAAAATTGTATACGCAGGGATTGCTAAAACCATACCTGGTATTCCTGCTAAACTTCCCGCCATCATAATAACCAAGAATATTTCTAAGGGATGTGCCTTAACACTATTTGAGAAAATAAGCGGCTGAAACAACACATTATCAACAATTTGCACCGACACAAAGACAATTAACATATACATTATTAAAGGTAACAATTCTGTATAAAAAGCCATATCAATATTTACAGCAACACCTAGTATTACTCCCATAAACACACCTATTATGGGGCCTATATAGGGAATTACATTCATTATACCAACAAATAAACCAATAACTAAAGCATCGGAAAAATCTAATCCTACAATTGTAAGTCCAATTGAAATAAGCACTACAATAGCCAAAATCTGAATTATAATTCCTATAAAATATCTTGTTAATAACTTTTTTATAGATGATAATATATGTTTAGTTTTCTCTAAAAATTTATCCGGTATCAAAACTAATATTCCATTATAAAATAATGTTTCGTCTTTTAAAAAGAAAAAAGTTATAAACGAAATAGCAAAAAAAGTTATAAAAATATTACCTAATACACCTGCGAAAGTTCCGAAAAAATTGGACAACTTTGACACATTAACTAAAGAAATGAATTTTTTTGAAATATATTTTTCAAATGACTCATAATTCTTTATATCTAAATTTATTTTTTTTGCAAAAACTTCTGCGCTTTGAATTGGTTTTTCGAGATGTGTAACAACAGTTTGAACATCAATTTTTGATAATTCATTTGTCTTATTTACTATTAGCGGAATAAATATTCTAAAAAAAATAAGAATAACACTCCACAATAACACCACTGTAATAAAGGCGCTTATAGCTTTTGGAAATTTAATTTTCTTAATATGAATCTTATTTAATAGTTCAACAAGTGGTCGACCAATTATTGATAATACTCCGGAGATTAAAATATAAATAACTACTGATTTGAAATACCACAAGAAATAAACAACAAATAATACTCCAATGGCTATAAAAATATATTTTAAATTTTTATTCATATATTTATAATTTATTAACTAATTATATGAATTAGTTAATATTTATTTCTATTTAAAACTTTGAAATATACCTATTCTAATCGAATATTTTTAAAAGTACTTATAGACATATATTTTTAAAAAACATAGATATTTGCTAAGCTCTAACACTTAACATTTTCTGCAATTAATAAAATTTAAATATACAAATTTATTTTCTTTTATTACGAATTATCTATATGAAGAATAATTATGTAGCTAATTACAACGAATCAATTAAATAAGTTGTGAATTGTATATAATTGAAAGATTAATCGAAATTAATTTTTGATTCTTTGTCTTAAAACCATGAATAACAGACTAGATTTTTCTAATTAAAAGTAGCTATTACAGTTTGTGCCCCTTTAACTTCTTGATTAAGATTTACATTAATTTTAACATTTACAGGGACAAATACATCAAGTCTGGAGCCAAATTTAATAAAACCCATTTCCGATCCTTGTATAATTTTTTTATTCTCTCTCGAGTAATAAACAATTCTACGTGCAACAGCTCCGGCAATTTGTCTTACAAGTATCGATTGTTTTTCGGGATTTTCAATTACAACTGTAGTTCTCTCATTCTCGGTTGATGATTTGGGAAGTTTTGCAATTAAAAATTTACCTGAATGATATTTAAAATATTTAATTATTCCGCCAATAGGAAACCAATTTATATGAATATTCCAAATTGACATAAATATAGAAATTTGAATACGTTTATCTTTATAATATTCATTTTCGTATGTTTCTTCAATAACTACAATACGACCATCTGCAGGAGCATAAATATTATTCTTATCGATTACAACATTCCTGACCGGTCTTCTGAAAAAGCGAACAATAAATAAAAAAAATATTATCGATACAATAATTACACTTGTTGCGGCAATATCGTTTACTTCAATTAAGAATACTAATAAGCTGTTTACTGCAAGTAACAATAAAAATAATGTATATATTATTCCTCTTCCTTCTTTATGAATAGTCATGTTTTAAATTTATAATTATGATATTAACTGCAAATAAATAAAATATATTGGTAATGACAATAAAACAGCATCAAAACGATCTAAAATTCCACCATGACCAGGCAGAATATTTCCAGCATCTTTGACGTTTTCACTACGTTTCAGCATAGATTCTGTTAAATCGCCAAATGTTCCAATTATCGATGCTATTATTGACACAAATATCCATTGTCTAAATTCCAAATCTTTAAAAAATAAAGAAATTATATAAGCTGTAAGAAGCGATAATAATACACCTCCCAAAAAGCCTTCCCACGATTTTTTAGGCGAAATGCGTTCAAACAATCTATGTCGTCCAAAAGAAACTCCAAAAACATACGCAAAAGAATCGTACGACCAAGTAAGAAACAAAAATCCCAATAATAAATGAGAGTTATATATTGTTGACGAATTTAAAAATACAATATAATTAACAAGAGAAAATGGTACAGCTATATACAATACTGCAATAATTGTATACGCAATATTAATAAACGGCTTTTCTTTTTTTCGATAAAGCTCTATTATAAAAACACTTACAACTAAAAATATTACAACTAAAAATATTTTAGAACCTATAAGACTTTGAGCATAGAAATAATTTGAGATAAAAACAGAAACGCCAATAATAATCCCATTTATTCTTTGAACATTAATATTTTTTTGAGAAACTAAATTATAAAACTCGTTCATTCCCAAAACAATAATCCCTAAAAACAAAATAAGAAAAAGCCATTTATTTATTGCAATTGCACCAACAACCACAACAACAAAAACAAGCCCTGTTAAACTTCGTTTAATTAAATTGTTCAAATTTTACTATTTATAAATTTTACTTATCTTCTTTTTCTGATTCTTCGCTAACATTTTTCTTTATATTTTCTCCAAGATTTACGTTCTCTTTTTCAGATTCATTTTTATTCTCCATTAATTCTTCAGAAGTTTTTCCTTTTCTCTTTCCGAAGATTTTTTCAAGATTATCAGAAAATATCACTTCTTTTTCGAGCAATATTTCAGCAAGTTGAGTTAATTTTTCTTTATTCTCTTTTAGTATATTAATTGCTATTTTATAAGCTGCATCAATAATATCATTTACTTCTTTATCGATAAGTTCGGCAGTTTTTTCGCTATATGGTTTGGTAAACATCATATCGCTTTGCCCTGTAGAGTCGTAGAAACTGATATTTCCTAATTTTTTACTCATTCCAAAATAAGTAACCATAGCATATGCCTGTTTAGTTACTTTCTCCAGATCGTTTGCAGCTCCGGTAGATATTTCGTTAAAAATTAATTCTTCGGCAGCCCTACCTCCAAGAGTAGCACTCATTTCGTCGAGCAATTGTTCTCGAGTGGTAATCTGTCGTTCTTCTGGGAGATACCAAGCAGCACCAAGAGCTTTTCCTCGAGGTATTATTGTAACTTTAACTAATGGACTGGCATGTTCGAGTAGCCAACTAACTGTTGCATGTCCCGACTCATGAAAAGCTATAGTTTTTCGTTCTTTTTTAGATATAAGCTTACTTTTTCTTTCAAGTCCACCAATTATACGATCAACAGCATCAAGAAAATCTTGTCTCTCAACAAATTTCTTGTCTTTACGAGCAGCAATCAATGCCGATTCGTTACATACATTAGCAATATCTGCTCCAGAAAACCCCGGAGTTTGTTTTGCAAGAAAATCTATATCGAGATGTTTCTCTAATTTTATTGGTTTTAGGTGAACATCGAATATTTCTTTTCTTTCGTAAAGATCGGGTAATTCGAGATGAATCTGTCTATCGAAACGTCCGGCACGCATTAATGCTTTATCGAGAATATCTGCTCTATTAGTAGCAGCCATAATAATTACACCTACGTTATTAGCAAAACCGTCCATTTCGGTTAACAACTGATTTAGTGTATTTTCGCGTTCGTCGTTTGCTCCCATATTTGCATTTCGTCCTCTAGCTCTTCCTATAGCATCTATCTCGTCGATAAATATAATACATGGGGCTTTTTCTTTTGCCTGTTTAAATAAATCGCGAACTCTCGAAGCGCCAACACCAACAAACATCTCAACAAAATCGGAACCCGACATTGAGAAAAATGGCACATTTGCCTCTCCAGCAACTGCTTTAGCCAATAATGTTTTACCGGTACCCGGAGGGCCAACCAGCAATACTCCTTTGGGAATTTTACCTCCTAAATCGGTATATTTTTTTGGTGTTTTTAAGAAATCAACTATCTCACGTACTTCTACTTTTGCTTCTTTTAATCCGGCAACATCTTTAAAATCGGTTTTTATATCTGCTTCTTTATCGAAAAGTTGAGCTTTCGATTTTCCAACATTAAAAACGTTTCCTGCACCTCCGCCTCCGGCTCCTTTAGCCATACGACGAAAAACAAAAAGCCAAATTAATACAATTAAAAGAATAGGAAATACCCATTCCATTATTTTTGAAAAATAATTAACACGATTCTTATAACTAACTTCAATGTATTCGTCTTTCAAATATTTTTCCTGAGCATCGGAAAGTTTCTTTTCAAAAATTTCAACAGATCCGATAGTAAAAAAATATTGAGGAGCAGAACCAGAAATTCCTAATCCTTTTTTTTGGGCAACATCTTTATATCTAGAATTGCTTAGTCGATCTTTCTTAATATAAATTTCAGCCATTTGCCTATTAATAACTTCTATCTTATCGACATCGCCATTTCTAAGCATACTTCTTTCGAATTCTTGCCAAGTTATTTCTTTTGGCCCTGTATTTCCAAGGCTAAAAAATTGTAATGCAAGAAAAATAATGGCAATAGCACCATAAACCCAATAAATATTAAATTTAGGCTTCTGTTTCTTTCCTTTATTTTTGCTATCCGGCTTACTATTTAAAGTAGGATCCGGTTTTTCATTTTTTAATTTATTATCTGCCATTTCTATATTTGCTAAATTTTTTATTCTTTTATTTATCTTCGACTCTAGTAATTATGGAATCGCCCCACAAATCTTCAAGTTTATAAAAATCTCTATGTTCTTTTTGAAATATATGTACAATAATATTTGAGTAATCGAGCAAAACCCATGTAGAATTATTCATTCCCTCTTTATGCCAAACTTTTTCGTTCAGATTTTCCCTCACTTTATCTTGCACTGAATCTGCAATTGCATCAACTTGAGTATTTGAATCTCCATGACAAATAACAAAATATTCACAAACAGAATTGTCAATATGACGCATGTCTAAATTTACAATATCTTTCCCTTTTTTTTCTAAAATTCCTTCAATAATACTATTTAGCATTTCTTGTAATTCAACTTCTTTTTTGTGCATTTAAACAATTTTTCATTTTATTATTCAACCAATTTACAAAATTAGTCAAATAATTATACTTAATACAATAACTACGACACAATATCAAATTTTATTCCCTTTTCAAGAAAATTTGTATTTTTCAATATTTGGCATAAATTTATGACATAAATAAGCAAAACATGAGAATTTGTCATAACTATGCAAAATAATTTCATTTTATATTTTAATCTACAATAAATAAAACATAGTGAATAAAATAATACATTTAGCTTCAATATCGTCGACTAATATTTATGCCAATAAGATATTAAAAGAATCGACACCTGAAAATGGAACAGTAATTATTGCAGACAATCAAACATCAGGACGAGGACATGATAAGAATAAGTGGGAAAGTCAGGACAAAATGAATTTAACTTTTAGTTTAATATATTATCCTGTTTTCTTGCCAATAATTAAGCAATTTTATTTATCGAAATGTATTTCGATTGGCATATTAAATTATTTAAAAGAATACTCTAACAATATTAGTATTAAATGGCCTAACGACATATATATAGGTAACAAAAAAATTGCAGGAATATTAATAGAGAATTCAATAAGAGGAAATTCCTTATTGAATTCTATTATTGGGATTGGGTTAAATATTAATCAGAAAAAGTTTCTTAGCGATGCTCCTAATCCTATTTCTTTATATCAGCTAAGCAATAAAGAATATAATCTTAAAACAGAATTATCGAAACTTATAAACAGTATAAACACATATTATGCTAAGCTTAAAAATAAAGAATATTCAGAAATGGACAATCTTTACTTTAGTAATCTTTACAGGATTAATAAATATTTCCGATATAAAGATAAAGACGGTATTTTTGAAGGCAAAATAATAGGTATTTCAGAATTTGGCTATTTACAAATAGAAACTAAAGAAAAAATTATTAAAGAATATGACTTTAAAGAAATTCAATTTTTAGATATTTAGCATTATTATATTTGCGAATTAAAATACATTGTTAACTGATCGGCAATAGTATCTATTCCTTTCTGTAACTGTTTTTTTATCATCATTTTCATCATTGGATTTAGCTCGGTTTTCAATGTTAATCGCATTTTGGTATCGTTTTCTGCAACATCAACAAATTGTATCCACAAAATAAAATCGAATGGCACTTTTCCATCGCCACTAATTTTAATAAGCTTTGGAGCTTCTTTCTCGATAATTTTCATACCAACTTTCCCAATATCTTTAACTGTAAAGCTACAAGTATCTTGAGTAGCTTGGATATCGGAAACTTTATCGGGAGGAATTAACTGTTTTAAATTATTAAAATCACCAATAAATTCATAAACTTTTTCGTTTGATTTATTTATTGAGCATATTTTACTTACTACTTTTGTCATTTTACTTTCTTTATTATTTTTTAATATTATTTCATCCAATTCTCTGGATCATCTCTCCATTGTGCGAGTGTTTTGAGATTTTCTTTTTTCACATAGCTTGTTTCTAAAGCCATATTAATTAATACATTGTAATTACTAAGTGCAAATAACTTAACATTTTCATCATCGAAAGCTTTTTCCGATTTATTAAAACCATAAGTAAATATTGCAGACATACCCTTTATCTCGGCACCGGCTTCGCGCAAGGTTTTTACGGCACGCAAGCTACTCATTCCGGTAGAGATAAGATCTTCGATAACAACAACTGTTTGTCCTTTTTTAAATACTCCTTCGATAATATTTCCCATTCCATGTTGCTTAGCAGAGGCTCTAACATATACAAATGGTAATCCAAGTTCTTCGGCAACTAATACTCCTATTGCTATAGCTCCGGTTGCAACACCTGCAATTACATCGGGCATGCCATATTTATCTAAAATAAGCTTAACAAATGCATTTTTTATTAATTCTCTTGCCTCGGGGAAAGACAATATTTTTCTATTATCGCAATATATTGGAGACTTCCATCCGGAAGCCCAAGTGAAATAATTTGTAGGTTCTAATTTAATTGCATTAATTTGCAATAATAATTTTGCTATTTCTTTTTCCATAAAACATAATAATTAATCATAGTAATTTGCTTTGGCAATTATTTTTTAAGCAGTTTTTACAAATGTATAAAGTTTTTTATAATCAACGAACAGTTTTTTTATCAGATAACGATAATTATTTTTTTGATAATAAATTTGGAATTTTTTATAGGTATATCGACAATAATAGTTTTAAGATGATTCTTGAGATATTTGAAAAGACTAAGGCTATCGATCAATTACATGTTTATAATAAAGATACAAAGAAATTATTTGAGTTATTCTCATCATTCTTTACAATAATAGATGCTGCAGGAGGTTTGGTAAAGACTCGTGAAAATAAAATTCTTGTTATAAAAAGACGAGGTATTTGGGATTTACCAAAAGGGAAAATCGAACCGGGAGAAAGCACTACCGAAGGAGCTTTGCGAGAAGTTGAAGAGGAATGTGGAATTTCTAATCTCGAAATAAAAAAATTAATTACTATTACTTATCACACCTACACTTTAAACAATAAACGTATATTAAAACGCACCTTTTGGTACGACATGGCACATAATGGCAATGCTGAACTTACTCCACAAACGGAAGAAGAAATCACGGAAGCAAAATGGATATCAAAATCGGATATTAAAGAAGTTTTAAAAAACACCTTTCCATCGATAGTTGAAGTTTTAGACAAAGGATTGCAACAGTAAAAAGTTATTTTTACAAATCGCCTCGAACTTTCATTATTTTAAATAAAGTAAACTCAAGATTTTCTGCAGGACTAGGGGCCGGCGATAACAATAACTTCCCTTCCTTATCGATTAAGAAATATGTTGGGAATGCTCGTATATCGTACTCTTTCAGAATGTGAGGTTTATTACCGTAATAAAGAAATTTCCATGGGTATTTCTTTTTATCAACGAATCTCTTCATTTGTTCGTAACTATTATCGGCACAAATCATAACAATTTCGAAATCATTAGAATGTCTTTCGTATAATTTTCTTAACATCTCAAACTCTTGAATACATGTATAACTAGATGATGTACAAAAGCCTAGATATACATACTTGCCTTTAAAATTACTTAAAGAAACAAGATTACTGTCGGTATCGTATAACAGAAACTCTGATGGAGCAAAACCTTTTAATAAACGAGTAACTTTTGTGTAAATATTGTCAGCTATTTTCTTATGTTCTTCGATTGTGGTTTGGTTTCTTAACGAATCGAGAACTGTTAACATTGCAGATCTGTAGAATTTGTCGTTATAAAACTCATCGTAAAGACATTTCAAAATTACAAACTCTTTTAATGTGTCGTTTTTTAATATGTTATCGTAACTTAAAGTCGATTTTAGGGCAAAAATACTTTTTTGTCGGTTAATATTTTTATATATTTCTTTCCCATGTTCGGTTCGTCCGAAATATAAAAAATAATTGTCGTAAACCTGATTAAACAAATCCATATATGCTGTGTTTCTGTATAAAACATTTTTATTCAGATAATACGAATTTGAAATACTTTTGGTTTTATGCTGATATGATAAATGTTTAAAAGCTGCGTATTTATATTTTTTATAATTAATAAAATATGGGTTTTTATAGTTGCAAAATATAGAATCGATTTTACTAATAGCATCTTCTACATTTATTCCCGATGCCTTTGTATATATTTTGTAAGCATTTTGATTAATCATTCTATCATATTCGTAATTAAAATATGCTAAAATATAATTCAATTCTTTTTCGGATGAATTAGCAATTCCTAAATGATATTTTATTTCTTTAAAATATGGATTAAGCTCTTCGACAATGGTTTTATCTTGTTTTTCGGGAAACAACAATTCGTATTCATGTTGTGGTTCGATAAAAACAAATGCTTCGTATACTCCTAAATGTAAAAATATATATTGTGTTTCTTTTATATTAATATTAACCGAGAAATCGCCGTTCTCGCTTACTTCGCATTCGGCAAGCGGTTTTTCTGTATTCGTAATAAAATCGGTATATGTAATAAATTCAAGCTTAGAATTTGCGTAATCGGGAATATTACCAAACAAATGTGTTTTCTGAGAAAATGATGAAAACACAACACTAAAAACAATAAGAACAGATATAAGAATACTTTTGCTATTTAACATATAATTTTTATTAATATAATTTTGCATGTGGCATATTTTATACCAAAGTAATAATTAATATTTTATTTGGGTTGTTTCAAGTTTAAGTTATATGGAATAAACATACTTACATCGCCTCCATGACGAAGCACATCGCGAACAATTGTGGAATTTATAGGTGTATGTTCGGGCATTGTTAAAAGGAAGACTGTTTCTATTCTATCATACATTGCCTTATTCGATTGAGCTATAGCTCTTTCGTACTCGAAATCGGATGAGGTACGTAAACCTCGCAATATATATTTTGCATTTACTTTTTTACAATAATCAACAGTTAAGCCTTCATAATAATCAACCTCAATATTTTTGCACCCATCAAAAACTTGTTCTATAAAATCTCTCCGTTCTTCGAGAGAAAAAAAACTATCTTTATTTGCATTATATCCAATTGAAATAATGATTTTATCGAACAAAGGCATTGCACGTCTGACTATTGATTCATGACCAAGAGTTATAGGGTCGAAACTGCCGGGAAAGATTGCTGTTTTTTTCATTTAAAATGGTTTTAATCTACAAACTTATTATAATTATTACTACTTGCCAAATAAACAATTTCTTCTATTTTTGTTATTACCTTAATTTCGCAACCATATAAAAATACTAAAAAACTAGAAGTCTAAATGTATTTTTACTTTATTTCTAATTTAAAACTGTAGAATAATACTACTTATAAAGCCACTAATTTTTCTTTTAGATACTTTTTTATCAAATAAAAGAGTGTTATCATAAAAATTGTACTATTCATAATACTGCTTTATCAAGATATTGATTATAAGACAAATAACACAACAGCATGTATCCATGCTTACTACAAGTAATAGGTCTTAATTCTTCTAAATTAATCGATAATATGGTTGTTTTGTGAATAATTTCAATATCCATTCCCTCCTCCGATACACCCATCTACCTGCAACTGTAATAAAGCGAAAAACAAATCGCTTAATCCTAGTTGTAGGTGTAATATTATCAAACACCTTTGAAACCAGTGTTATAAAATAATTGTAAAAATTTTCAATCATTGCTATGATAATCATGAAACTACAATTTTTATTTAAATATGAGAATGGAAGATGCTTCCAACCAAAATCATTATTCATTTCATCAAATATCTTTTCACTTGTGCCACTAACATTGTAATATTCTATAACTGCTTTTTCTGTTGATTTATGATTATTAGTTAAAATTGAACGATATATATAATTATCTTTTGTAAATATATCAAGTTGATTATCTGTACTTTTTTTGCGTATAATAAGCAAACAATAATTTCTATCGTCATAAAATTGAGTAAATGGAATGGATGCTACTTCATAGTTTTTAAAGTTAATTTCAACAGTTTCCCTATTTGAAATATCATTAAATTTTTCAAATAAATTTCCACTCTTATTTGCCCGAACATAAAATAACTTACTATGTTTATCGACTATTTATTTACTTTTCAAAATTCTTCAATATTTTTTTTTGATTAAAAATACAGATTGTTAATAAATAACATATAGAATAGAAATTTGTTTTGTATTATAAAGTGCTTATAAAAACAATTAAAAAATTAAATTTTATCAAGAGTAATAATTGATATTGGATATTTATTTTTTTCGTCTGCATCAAAATCTTCTTTTTTTATTTCGTGCCATTCATCAGGATTTATTTTTGGAAAAAAAGTGTCGCCATCGAAAGAATGATGTACTTTAGTTAAATATATTCTATCGGCATAATTTAAGGCTTGTTTGTATATTTCTCCTCCTCCGATAATAAATATTTCAGTATCGTTTTTTGCATAATTAATAGCATCTTCAAGAGAATTTACAACTATACAGCCATCTTGTAAATAATTTTTGTTTCGAGTAATAATAATATTTGTACGTTTAGGAAGAGGCTTTCCGAAAGATTCGAATGTTTTTCTTCCCGAAATAATGTGGTGTCCGGTAGTGGTTTCTTTAAAATGTTTCATGTCGCGGGGAATGTGCCATAATAAATCATTATTTTTCCCTATTACATTATTTTGTGCTACAGCAACTATTATTGAAATCATAAGCTATTTTTTAAAAAAGATATTGAATTTTAAATTGAAATTGCTCCTTTAATGTGTGGTAGAGGATTATAATTTTCTAATTTAAAATCGTCAAATACAAAATCGAAAATATTTTTCTTTGCCGGATTTATAATCATATTGGGTAATTGTTTTGGTTTGCGCGATAGTTGAGTTTTTACCTGTTCTAAATGGTTAAGATAAATATGAGCATCTCCTAATGTATGAACAAATTCATATGCTTCAAGGTTTGTTGCTTGAGCAATCATCATTGTTAATAATGCGTATGAGGCAATATTAAAAGGAACACCTAAAAATATATCGGCACTTCTTTGATATAATTGACAGGAAAGTTTCTCGTTTGCAACATAAAACTGAAATAAGATATGACAAGGAGGAAGCGCCATATTATCTAAATCGCCTACATTCCAAGCACTAACAATATGACGGCGCGAATCGGGATTATTTTTAATACTCTCTATTAGGTTTGAAATTTGGTCGATATGCCCACTGTTGTACGATGGCCACGAACGCCATTGGTATCCATATATGTGTCCTAAATCGCCTTTTTCATCGGCCCATTCGTTCCATATTTTCACCCCATTATTATTAAGATATTTAGTATTTGTGTCGCCGTTTAGAAACCATAATAATTCGTGAATAATCGATTTGAGATGTAATTTTTTTGTTGTTAATAAAGGAAAACCATCTTGTAAATTAAATCGCATTTGATAGCCAAATGCACTAATCGTTCCGGTGCCTGTTCTGTCTCCCTTTTCTGTTCCGTTTTTCTGTACATGATTTAATAAATCGAGATATTGTTTCATGGTAAAGTATTTATTAAGCTAATAATTGCATTAATTTATTTTGCTAAGTTATATTAAAATGTATAAATATTAAGAACTAAAATATTCGTTTTTTTTTGAAATGTAATAAAAATTAATTCATAACTTTAAAATTATTTTTTTGTTGAAATTCAAAAACGCTTATATGAAATTTAATAACAAAATTGCAATAGTTATTTTTATTGTTTTGTTTGCCTGTAATAAAAAAGAAAATACTGAGTATGTTACTTCAATTAAAAAATGGCAAACAGAACGGATAGAAAATTTAAAAAGCAAAACCGGATGGTTAAATTTAGCAGGTTTGTATTGGTTAGATGAAGGAGAAAATAGTTTTGGCAGCGATTCTTCTAATAAGATAATTTTTCCTAGAGAAACTCCGGAAAATATTGGGGTTATTACTTTGCATGATAGTATATTAAAAATAAAAATAAATAAAAGTGTTGATGTATATTGTAATAACAAAAAGATTTCGGAAAAAAGAATTAAAAGTGATGCATCGGGAAAAGCAAGTTTGTTTGAGCTGAATTCGTATGCATGGCTAATAATAAAACGAAATGGGAGATATGCTATACGTTTACGAGATTATAATAATGAATTAATTGGTAAAATAAATACAATTCCAACATATCCAATAAATAAAAAATGGAGAATTAAGGCGAATTATATTGCATTTGACAAGCCTGAAAATATGTTTGTGCCTAGTATTATTGGTTATACTAGTGTAGTTAAATGCTATGGAGTAATAGAATTTAATATTAATAATCAAACTTACAGTTTAAAACCAATTATGAATAATGACGGTAGTTTTTTTGTGATTTTTGCCGATAGAACTTCGGCTAATGAGACATATGGTGCTGGCAGATTTCTTGATGTTGATAAACCTAATGAAGATAATATTACATATATTGATTTTAATAAAGCTTATAATCCTCCATGTGTATTTAATAAATTTGCAACTTGTCCGTTGCCTCCAATAGAGAATATTATTCCGGTATGTATTCCGGCTGGTGAGAAAATTGGAGATAATTTTGGGAAACACTAATTGTAAATAATTAAAGTTTACCTAGTTTAAAATAATTTATCGATCCTATTATTGCAGGAACAGCAATATTTATTATCCAAACCATTATCGATGCCATAATTATTCCTAAAGTGTTTGATGTAAAAATGCCGATAAAAAGAATTGCAATAGAACCTCTTATTCCTAATTCTGACAATGTTGTTGTGGGAATAATTGTCATTGTTAAATATGTTATTGATATTGTTATAAATGCATTTATGAATGAAATGTGAACATCGAAAAATATTAATAATAAGTAGAATTGATAAATAAAAATGAAATATCGAAGAATACTAAGAGAAATAATAAGTAGTAATTCTTTTTTTGTTTTTGATTTTAAATAGAATAAAGTATTTTCATATCGATTTAAGAATTTAATTTTTGATATTAATATTTCAGAAATCTTAAAAGTTAAATATTCGTAAAATCCAATAAATAGAAGAAAGCAAGAAAGTACTATTAAATATATAATATTTATATTCTTATTAACTGCAAGTTCAGAATATTTGAAAAAGAAATAAGTTAACGAGATTATTCCAAAAATTAGACTTGTAATAAATTGGCTATAACTTCCTAATGCAGTAGCAATGATGCTTTTCTTTCTATTTTGTTTTTCTAAAACTACAATTCTGCCACCAAGCTCTCCAACTCTATTTGGGGTAAATATTCCGATTGTAACTCCGGCAAATACGCCTTTAAGAGATTTTACAAATGAGATATTTTGTATTTTTTGCAATAGATATTTCCATTTAATTGCTTCGATTGACCAGTTAATTATCATTAAAAATATTACAAGAAATAGTAAGAGTGTTTTTGCCGATGACTTATGAAAAATATTTTCGATTATTGAATTTAAATAGTCAAAATTTGAAAGTTTGTGATATATATATCCATACGTAATGGTAATAATTATAAAACTAAGAATATATTTGTGTGATTTTTTTGATATCATTATATTTATATAATTAAGTGATTCGTAGTGATTTTATAAAAATAAATATATTTATATTATAATTTTGTTTCTTTATATGAATTTTAAGAAAAATTAAATGGTAAAACCTAAGAAATATCTTGGACAACACTTTTTAACCGATACTAATATTGCACAGAAAATAGTATTGGGATTAGGAGAAGATGTGAGGTCGAAAGTACTTGAAATTGGACCTGGGACAGGGGTGTTAACACAATATTTGTACGATAAGTATAAATCTGATTTTTTTGCCATAGAAATTGACAATGAAGCATTTGAGTATTTGCAGACTCAATATCCGTCTATTGGTAAGAATTTGATAAATGCCGATTTCTTAAAAATAAATATTAAAGATTATTTTAATACAGAAATGTCGATTATCGGAAATTTTCCTTATAATATATCGTCTCAAATATTTTTTAAAGTGCTAGAGAATAAAGATATCGTTCAGAATGTTGTGTGCATGATACAAAAAGAAGTTGCCGACAGAATTAGAGCAAATCATGGAAATAAAACATATGGAATTTTAAGTGTATTTTTGCAAGCATATTACGATATCGATTTTTTATTTAATGTTAAACCCGGAGTATTTAATCCGCCCCCGAAGGTTGATTCGTCGGTAATACGTTTGAAACGAAACAATAAGAAAAAGCTTGGATGTAACGAAAAATTATTTTTTAATATTGTAAAAACAGGATTTAATCAAAGAAGAAAGACATTACGAAATTCATTAAAAAGTATTGTTGCAGATGTTAGTCAAGAAGAAGAGATTTTTAAAAAACGCCCCGAACAATTAAGTGTTGATGAATTTGTTAGATTAACGAATATTATTGAATCGAAATTAGAAGATACTAAATGCTAAGTAAATAGTTTTTAATATGCAGTTTGAATTAACTAAAGAATATGTCGATAGACTTCGCGAATTTATTGAATTAAATGACGAAGTTGCAGCTTTTGAAATGATAAAAGATTTGCATCCGGCTGATATTGCCGAGATTTACGATGAATTAAATATCGATGAAGCAAAGTATATACATGTTAAACTCGATAGCGAAAAAGCTGCAGATGTATTAATTGAATTAGAAGAAGACGATAGGCATAGATTTTTAGAAGCCTTACCTAGTAAATTAATTGCAAAGCAAATTATCGACAACCTTGATTCCGATGATGCTGCTGATGTTATTGGGGAATTATCAGACGATAAAAAAGATGAGGTTATCTCTTTTATAGATGACCTAAAGCAGGCCGGAGATATTGTTGATCTTTTAAATTACGATGAAGATACGGCCGGTGGTTTAATGGCTAAAGAGCTTATTACGGTTAACGAAAATTGGAATATTAATACCTGCTTAAAAGAAATGCGTAAGCAGGCTTCAGAGATTGATGAAATTTATTATGTATATGTAATTAATAATGATGGAATATTAGTTGGAACACTTTCGTTAAAGAAGTTATTATTGTCAACATCTTTAGCTAAGGTTAAAAATATTAGTAATAAAGATGTTATTGCTGTAAAAACAGACGAACCATCCGAAGAAGTAGCAAATATAATGGACAAATATGATTTGGTTGCTTTGCCTGTTGTCGATTCTATTGGAAGATTGTTAGGTAGAATTACTATCGACGATGTTGTAGATGTAATTCGCGAAGAAGCTGAAAAAGATTACCAGATGATATCGGGTATATCCGAAGATGTTGAACCTACAGATAATGCTTGGAGATTAACACGCGCGAGAATACCATGGCTGTTTATTGGTTTATTTGGAGGTATTATTGGTGCTTTAGTCTTAGGAAATTACAAAAATGACCTTGGAGTAAATCCTCAAATGGCATTTTTCATTCCTTTAATTGCAGCAATGGGAGGAAATGTTGGAGTGCAATCATCGTCAATTGTTGTTCAGGCATTGGCAAATAAAACAATTGGTTTTGGAGGACTAGGAAAAAGACTTTTAAAAGAATTGCATGTTGCATTTATTAATGGAATAGTATTATCATCTGTAATTTTTTTATATAATTATTTCTTTAGCGATTCATTTGCTTTAACAATTACAGTTAGTTCTGCATTATTCTCAGTAATAATATTTGCATCTTTATTCGGAACTTTTGTCCCAATGGCTCTTAAAAAAATTAAGGTAGATCCTGCATTAGCTACCGGACCGTTTATTACAACTGTAAACGATATCTTTGGTTTAGTTATTTACCTTATGATTGGACGAGTTTTCTTTGCAATATTTTAAAATATCTTCCAGTAATAAATAAGAAGAAATAAAATTGGCACAAAAATGCCTATTGCAGTAAGCCATGCTCCACGACCGGTAATTCCTTTTTTCCCTTTAATAATAAATAAGCCCGAAATGGCTAAAATTATTAATGCTATTGCAAAAGTGTCGGATATTAGTGTCCACCATTTTTTTGGATTGTAGTGTAAATAATTTAACTGATGAAATATAGGACGTTTTTTCGATGTTTCGAGAAGAGCAGATTTTGTTTCTGTGTTAATAATAATATTGCCATTTTTTACAAAAATTTTTAATGTCTTTTTCGATGGATAATAAAAATTTTTAAATTTTTCTTGAGGAGCAATTTCATTTGTGATATTAATAGCAGTTTGTTTATCAATATTTGTTAAATCGTATTTATTGTTAATTGTAAATTCTTTAGTATGTAATATGTAGTTTGGATTCCAGTCGTCTAAATGATTTAATGCAATACCCGATAGAGCATAAATTACTGTAAATCCAAAAAATATATACCCTAAATCTCTATGCACTATTCTATTTAATTTTCGTAGTTTCATAATATACAAAGGAAAAAACTGTTTCAAATATTTGTAGATATTTGAAACAGTTTATATTTTTTAAATAAACAATCGTTTAGCTTTAAGCTATAAGGAATCTTTTTTAGTTCCTTCAGTTTCTTGTTCTAAGACTTTATAATTATTACATAATACAAAATATTCAGATAAATAACCTTTTTCGCTATTTTTAATTTCTTCGCGCAATTTATTTATATGATCCATTTCTGTAGTATGGTGGTCGGCATCACTTTCTTGTATGTTTTTCTCCTCATCACGAGAATGCTCTTCACCTTCGGCATGTTCTTTTTCTCCCATTTTGGCAACTATTTTATCCAAATATTCGTTGTCAATTTTTAATTCTTTAACAATTCCTGTTACTATAATAGTACTTCCTTCAATGTTTTTATTGAATTCTGTTATTTCTTTACCTGCGTTAACATGAATATCATTTTCGGAATTTTCCGAAATGAGTTTTAATTTTTTGCCCCCATGTTCACATACATGAGAAACAAGCCCTGTTATTTCAACCTTTTTTTCGACAAGATTTTCAATATCTGCTAATAGTTCGTTAACAGTTAATTGTACTGTTTCATTATCTGTATTATCTTTTTTTGTGCCTGTTCCACATGCAAAAAGCAAAGTAGAAATAGCTAAAATTATCAATACATTTTTAATCATCGTAAAAGTTTTAAGTTAAATAATTATGTAAAAATAGTAAATTATATTTTAATAAATTATAAAAACAATATAATAATTATCCAATTTCAAATAGACATCCGACAACTAGCGTTTCCTAAGAAATTCTATATAAAAGTTTTGTCGTTTCCCCATGTTTAGTAAGTTTATAGATCCCACCTGCTGGCGCGTACATATCGTCCGTGCCTTTATCATTTTCAATTTTGAACCAATGGTTTATGCCCCTAAAACAAATACATCAAGATATCTATCTAATTCGGCATAATTTCTTGCCGAACTAAATAAATAATCTTCAGGTTTCTCTACAATTAAATCTTGCACAGGATTATTATTAATATATTCAAGCTTTTCATACAAAAAATGAAATGCTAAATATTTCTTTAGCCCGATTTCCATCTTGCCACATCTTATATTTTTACTTTCTTTTCAAATAAGAACAAGCCTTTGAAAAATAATCTAACATACATTATCTTCTGTTTTCAGGTTCTTCTAATATTTGATTTATGATATTCTTTGATGTGAATGTTTAAAAATCCCTTAGAATACCTGACAATGTCTTTTTCCATAGGTTCTGCAAATCATGTGCAAATGACTTGGCTTTAAACAATAGACAAAAATTACCAATCATTTATGACTAATACAATATTGCAATGCATCTATTTAGTTTTTTATGATTCTGACGTGTAAATACATCTATCCAACGAACATTAATCATGGTAACAAAATAGTTTTTTTTCATTAATTTTGTATTTATCTGACATTTATCAAATATATTTTTTTCACTAAAGTCCTAATCTTATTACTTTTAAATATTTACTGTTAATGAACAAACACCGACAAGATGTCGGTGCTTGTGGATGTTGTTTTTTTATCTGTTTTTACGCTTTTTTGTGTAAACCTGTTTCAGAACGAAACAACTTAAATAACAAAATCCATTACCAACTGTTTATAATTCTAAGTCGTTTATTTTATCATCTTTAGGAACTCCTTTTTCGTCCCAACCTCTTAGTTTATAATATTTAGGCAATAGTTCTGGCAATTTGTGAACATGCCCCTTGTTTGGTCCACTGGTAACAGGGTCGTTTAGCAATCGCTTCGGAAGTGTGTCATCAACGGCTGTAAATCCTGCTTTCAGATTAAACATACGTTCAAGATTCCAAATTCTTTCACCTACTTTCATTAATTCTTCTTCGGTATAATTAAAACCTGTATCAGCATTTATTAAATCTTTGTAATCGCCGGCACCTAAGGCGAAAGATGTAAATAAACATAAACCTGCAGAATCAATTACGCCTGTTAAGTCTTGAAAAATTTTCACCCATTCAGGTTTTCCGTTAAGTTCTTGCGGGTCTAATTTTTCAGGCATTCCAACTATTTCCGGAGAAATTAAGTAAGATCTGACATGGCATCCACCTCTGTTATTTGTAGCAAAACCAAGTCCTTGACCTTGAACACCTCTTGGGTCGTAAGCAGGGATTTCTTGTTTTTTAACAGTCATCGAAAATTCTGCATGACCGTAACTTTCAGCAAATCTATAAGAACCTAATGCCAGTTTATCGCCTATACCCTCGCGAAGTGCCAGTTTTTTTGTGTAATAAACAATAGCTTCTGAACTTCCAAATTTTAGTTCCGTACCTTTTCCAAATTCTTCTTTTTTGATATATCCTTTTTGGTAAAGTTCCATTGCAGCAGCTAGTGTTGCACCTACCGAAATAGTATCTAAACCATATTGATTACATAAAAAATTAGCTTGAGTAATTGCATTCAAATCCTTAACTCCACAATTAGCACCAAAAGCCCAACCTGTTTCATATTCAGGACCTTCACCTTTTAGTCCGCTTGGTAGTTCAACTACTCTTCCACAAGCAATAGGACAAGCAAAACAAGCTACATTTTTAATCAGGTATTGTTTTGCTACTAATGCTTCACCTGAAACCTCATCAATACTTTCAAAAACATCTTCTTGAAAGTTAAAGGTAGGATATAAACCACTATCATTAATAATTTTATCTAAAACTTTCGTCCCCAAAGTGGGTAAACCTTGTCCGGTAACGCCGTTTTCTTTTAACATTTTTATGCGTTGCTTCACAGCAGCAGTAAATGTTTCTTTATCTTCAATTAATACTTTTTTCTTGCCTGAAACAACAACAGCTTTCAAATTTTTACTTCCCATCACAGCTCCAACTCCGGTTCTTCCTGCAGCACGATATTTATCGTTCATTATAGCTGCCATTAATGATAATCTTTCTCCGGCTTGACCAATACAAGCAATTTTACTTCTATTAGGAGCTTCTTTTAAAAGTATGTCGGTTGTTTCGTAAACGTCTTTTCCCCACACATGCGATGCGTCTCTCAATTCTGTTTTTTCATCGTCAAGATAAAGATAGCAGGGGGCATCGGCTTTGCCTTCAAAAATAATTAAGTCGTAACCTGTGTTTTTGAATTTTGCTCCAAAGAAACCTCCTGAGTTGCTTGATGCAATTGTCCCTGTTAAAGGTCCTTTTGTAACAACCATATAACGACCGCCGGTTGGTGCATTTGTTCCGGTTAGCGGACCGGTTGAGAAGATGAGTTTGTTTTCCGGCGATAATGCATCAATTGTTGGATCAATTTCGTCGCATAAAATTTTTGAAGCTAATCCTCGTCCACCTATGTATTTTTTTGCCAAATCCATTGGCAAATCTTCTGTAGTGATTTGTTTAGAAGATAAGTTTACTCTTAATATTTTTTTTTGATAGGACATAATATTGTTTATTTAAATTATTAAGCATATAAGTTAAACCAAAAAAATACCAATGTCAATATAAATATTAATGCATATTGATTCTTTGTAATTATTTATATTTGTAACTATATAGATGTGTATAAAATACCTTGAAAATTAATGGATTGTAAGTTTATTAAGAATAATTATAAATAATGTTTTATTCTAAAATTTAATTGAATAGAAAACAATTTTATTCGTTTTAAGTTACAGACTTAAATACTTTTAGGGCTTATATGTTAGTTTTTTTTGTGTTTGCGGTTGTGTTGGTTAAATTTTATTTCAAAAATTCAGCATTGTGTATAAGTTGTTGTTTGCAGATTTATCTGTAAATATTATTAATTTTTTTATCCCTGAAACAGTTGGGGGGGGGTGGTGGTCGTATCCTATTTCTGTTGCTGCATGTACGCATAAATTATTGTTAAACCTACAAACTTAAATCATCTTTTTTTTCATATCTTTATTTATTTTATCGGAAAGTTTAGCTTTTGCAATAATGTTTTTTATTCATTAATAATAGGTTTATTATTAACCTGAGTTCGATATAAGAAAAACCCTATTTACTTGTAAAAAATAAGGATTATTATTACATTAAAGTATTGAAACATTTAATGTAAATAGTAATCCTGTGAATAATAATGTAAATTTAGTTGATTTTTTTTATTTAACATATGAATTCTGCAAAGAATTTGAATTAATCATGAGGGGGACACCATATTGAAAAAGAAAGTGGTTTAAAGCGAAGAAATAAATCTTCGAAGTTAAATAATACTTAAGTAATTACAATTTAAATTGCCTTTCATTTAGGTGGTTTTAGAAATCTTAAACATTTCTATATCAATTATGAGCAAAAGCATCTAACAAAAGAGTTTCCGCAAACAGTATCCTACAACAGGTTTGTAGAATTGCAACAAAAATCTCTTCTTCCAACGACTCTATTTTTAAAAGTTTCTCAACTTGAAAATAGTACAGGCATTTCATTTGTAGATTCCATACTTATAAGGATTTGCAAGAATAAAAAAAATATTTAATCATAAAGTTTTTGAAGGGATAGCAGCGCGAGGTAAATCAACCATGGGATATTTCTCTGAATTCAAATTGCACATAGCAGTCAATGATATGAGTAAAATTATTAATTTTGTAATTACCCATAGAAATGTTGATGACAGACAAGCTTTAAAAAATGAAAACTTTCTTAAAAAAGTTGCCGGAAAGTTATTTGCTGATAAAAGATATGTGTCTCAGAAACTATCTAAGACACTGTTTGTTGACGGAATACAGCTTGTTCCCGGTATTAGGAATAATACAAAAAATCAATTAATAACTATGTTTGATAAGATAATGCTTCGGAAATGAGCTATAATTGAAACCATAAATGATGAATTGAAAAACATTTGTCAAATTGAATATTCAAGACATAGAAGTTTTGTAAATTTCTTGACTAATATGATTTCAGGCTTATTAGCTTACTCTTTTTTACCAAAAAAAACCTTGTATTAAATATGAAACAATGGAAACTTATTGACAACTATCTATTTTTTAAATAATTACTTATGTCGAACTCAGGTTATACAAAACAGTCTGTTATATACCACTCTGACAGACTGCTTATTACAATGTTTACAAGTTTGCCATTATAAAAATTAATAAAAAACTAATTTGTTTTATATCCGAACTTAACTTTTTTAAGTTCTTCATTAGCTTTAACAATTTTCTTTTCTAGACCGCCTTTAAATTTTTTCACTTCATCAAGCACATCACTATCGCTTATTGCAAGAATTTGAGCGGCTAAAATACCGGCATTTTGTGCTCCATCAAGCCCAACAGTTGCAACAGGAATTCCCGGAGGCATTTGCAAAATACTTAGAATAGAATCCCATCCATCGATAGAAATAGAAGCCTTAATAGGAACACCTATTACAGGTAACGGAGTTAATGCTGCTATTACTCCCGGAAGATGAGCTGCACCTCCTGCCCCTGCAATAATTACTCTAATACCCCTATTATAAGCATTTTTAGAAAAATTCATAGCCTGCTGAGGTGTTCGATGAGCCGACAATGCATTTATCTCGAAAGGAATTTTAAAATCGTTCAAAATTTTTGCTGCTTTCTCCATTATTGGCAAATCAGAAGTACTTCCCATTATTATACTTACTTTTGGAATCATATTAAATTATTTTTTTATCGTTTAAGAAACAAAGTTAATTCAATAATTTGTAATTTTGTACATTATTTACAATCAAAAATAACAGCAATTTATTCATGAAGACAGTAAAATTAAAAGACAAAGAATTTAAGGTTTCAATAAATTCTGAACAAATACAAGAAGCTGTAAGAAACATAGCGAACAACATTAATAAAGATTTTGATAACGAAATAAAAGCTCCATTATTTGTTAGTATTCTAAACGGATCATTTATGTTTACTGCCGATCTCTTTAAAAACCTAAGTATAAATTGCGAAGTATCTTTTCTAAAATTAGCTTCGTATAAAGGGACAGAATCAACCGGCTCTGTTAAACAATTAATTGGATTTAACGAAGATGTTAAAGGAAGAAAAATTATAGTTCTCGAAGATATTGTTGATACGGGAGTTACTCTTGAACAAATTGTTGCAGAACTTAAGAAATTTTACCCGGCAGAAATAAAAATTGCCACATTACTCTATAAACCTGATGCATATAAAAAAAACATCCCTGTTGATTATATTGGAATTGAAATTCCAAATGATTTTATTGTAGGATATGGTCTCGATTACGATGGATTAGGTCGCAATCTTCCTGATATTTACACTGTTATTTAATATAACAATTCAACAAAACATTAAACTACATAAGTATAAAAACAACAGGGTTTAGAAAATTGCTAAGTTGTTTTTAGTAAAAAAAAATAACTAATCATTAATCACTTTATAGAGATTAATTTAAAATTATATTTAATGATTAATATTGTTTTGTTTGGTCCTCCGGGTTCGGGAAAAGGAACTCAAGCAAAAAAAATAAAAGAGAAATACGGTTTAAAACATCTCTCAACAGGCGATTTATTACGACACGAAATAAAAAAGAAAACTAAAATTGGTATTGAAGCAAAACGATTAATTAACGATGGAAATTATGTTCCTGATGAAATGATTATTGAATTAATAAAATGTAAAATTTCAACACAAAATAAAACCGGATATATTCTCGATGGTTTTCCTCGAACAATTAATCAAGCCAAAGTATTAGACGACATTTTTACCGAACACGAAACTTCATTAACAAAAATGATTTCGATAGATGTAAATAAAAAAGAGTTAATACAAAGACTAATTTTAAGAGCACAAGAATCGGAACGTCCCGACGACAGAAATGAAAAAATTATACGAAGACGACTAAATATTTACGAGGATGTTACATCGAAAGTAAAAAAATATTATCAGAACATAAATAAATATTGTTCAATTAACGGCAACAACAACATCGATACTGTTTTTAGTACAATTTGCAAAGAAATAGAAAAAATAAATAAACATATACTATAATTATGGCAAGCTCAAATTTTGTTGATTATGTAAAAATTTTTTTCCGCTCTGGAAAGGGAGGAGCTGGATCTTCTCACCTTCACCGAGAAAAATTTATTCCTAAAGGAGGACCTGACGGAGGAGACGGAGGCAAAGGAGGTCATATTATATTAAAAGGAAATTCTCAATTATGGACTTTATTACATCTAAAATATCAAAAACATGTTTATGCCGAGAATGGTCAACCGGGAGGTTCATCTAGAAGCTTCGGTGCCGATGGTAAAAATGTTTATGTAGAAGTCCCTCTAGGAACAATTGCCAAAGACGAAGAAACAAAAGAAACATTGTGCGAAATAACCGAAAACGGACAAGAAATAATTCTACTAAAAGGAGGTCGAGGCGGATTAGGAAATGCTCACTTTAAAACATCAACAAACCAAACTCCTCGATACTCACAGCCGGGTGAAGAATCGCTGGAAGGATTTTTTATTTTAGAATTAAAGGTACTTGCTGATGTAGGGCTTGTTGGATTTCCTAATGCCGGAAAATCAACTCTATTATCGGTTTTATCTGCCGCAAAACCTAAAATTGCCGATTACGCTTTTACTACTCTAGTACCTAATCTCGGAATGGTATCGTATAGAGATAATCGTTCGTTTGTTATGGCTGATATTCCCGGAATTATTGAAGGAGCTCATGAAGGAAAGGGACTGGGACTTCGTTTTCTGCGACATATAGAAAGAAATTCAATGTTACTATTTTTAATTCCTGCCGATAGCGATAATATTCATCAAGAATACAAAACGCTTTTAAACGAACTGCAAAAATATAACCCCGAATTACTCGACAAAAATCGAATTCTTGCAATATCAAAATCCGATATGCTCGACGATGAGCTTATTGAAGAAATGAACCAAGATTTACCGGAAATTCCTCATATATTTATTTCGTCGCTAACTCAAATAAAATTACAAGAACTAAAAGATTTAATCTGGAAAGAAATAAATAAATAATTATGCTTGAAATAATAAAGAATCTCGATACAAATTTATTTATATTTTTAAATAGCATTAATTCTCCTTTTTGGGATAAAACAATGTGGTTGATAAGCGCTAAAACAACTTGGTATCCTCTATATCTAGCCATTATTGCATACATAATTTATAAATATAAAAATAAATCAATAATTCTTTTATTTAGCATTGCTCTGTTAATTACCTTAGCCGACCAAACATCAGTACATTTGTTTAAAGATGTTTTTCAACGATTCCGACCCTGTCACAACCCCGAACTTCAAAATATTGTTCATTTGGTAAATAATAAATGTGGCGGGAAATATGGATTTGTATCATCACATGCCACCAATGTATTTAGCATTGCGCTATTTTTAAGTTTTATTTTAAAAAATAAATTCTTTACAATAGGAATTTTCTTTTGGGCAATTATAATTTCTTATAGCAGAATATATCTTGGGGTTCATTATCCTTTAGATGTTCTTGGTGGTGCTGCTCTTGGCTGTGTGCTAGCTTATATAATACATAAATTATACATTATCGCGAATTCGTATTTAAAAAATAAAAAAATAAAAAAACTTTAATTCTAAAAATAATAACAGCAATCGACTTTCGGCATATCGAAATTTATCATATCATTTTATGACTCGTAAAATTGCATCTTTCAACTAAGTAAACATAACCAATGTTCTAAACTGGGTGTTTTTTATTCTTTTAAACTATTTGGTAACATTTTCAAAAAGTTCAAACAATTATCATAATTCAAAGCGTAATACTCATCACCAAGTTTTATACTTTAATAATAAGCAGTCAAATTATCCTTGTAATATTTTTCTGAATTAATTTTTCAAAACTTCTCTCCCAACTTAGAACTTAAAAACCATTTCTCAATAAGTCTCGCCATTCTACCATTTCCATCCCAGAAAGGATGAATATGAACAAATTTCAAATGTATCAACGAAGCATGATAAAAAACTTGGTCAATTTCCATTTCTTTCTCAAGTAATTCAGAAATATCTCTAAAGAAAAGTTCCATTTCAGACTCCACCTTTTCTGGTTCAATTGCAAAATAAACAAGTCCTGTATTATCAAAAACTCCCATTCTATCATTTAGGTAAACCCCTTTCTTTTCTGGAACTAATAAATTCCCACTCAAAGTTCTATGTGCTTTCAAACAATTTGTTTCACTCAACTTATTCTTAATTGCAAATTCATATGCTTCTGTCAGATCGTTTATTTCTTATATTTCTTTTCCATGCTTAAACTGTTCTTTAGCAGCAACAGAATTCATAAAAGAGTTTATGTCAATTGAATTACCTTCAATATTTGAAGAAAATACCGCAGAAGTTTTAATACGGTATTTTAAATCTATAGAACTTTCTTTAAACTCATAATTTTCAACAAGTTTATTAATGACTTTGCCTATTACAGCTTTATAATCTTCAAAATGTTTCGTATCAGTTACTCTCATAAACTCTTTTTTACGAAGATAATTACTATTTAAACTTTTACGAAATAGTGAGAAAAAACATTGTTTATAACGTTACTCTAGAAAAACCCCAAATCAATCCTTGTGGCAGTATTCCAAAAGTGAATAAAGCTAGTATTTTAAAAAATTACATGCGCAAATTTAAAACTACAATCTCAATAATATTCTCCATTAATTATATGAATATTAAATTTCTTATTACAAATTATTTCGAACAAACCTCCTCAGAAATAATAAAAAAAACTCCCAAAAGCATATTTTACAACACGTCTAATAATTATTTAAAATTAGCACTTGACATGAGCTTAAATATTTCGTAAATTTCATAAAAAGATTCTTAAAAATAATTTATTATACGAAATATAAAAAACAAACTAAAGAAGATATTATGAATAAAAAAAAATTATTATTAGCTATTGTCTCCTTCGCTTTTGTTTTAATAAGTTGTAGCACAAAAGATTCAAAAAAAGAAGGACAAACTTTCGATACTAAAATGGGAAAAAGACTTGCCAACTATGCGAAAGTTGAATTAACTGCCGATCTCTCGTCGCTTTCTGTTAATCAAAAAGAAATTCTCACTATATTATTTGATGCATCCGATATTATTGACGAAATATTTTGGTATCAAACATATGGCGATAAAGAAGCATTATATAATAAAATTAAAGACGAGAATACATTAAAATATGTAAACATTAATTACGGACCATGGGATAGATTAAAAGAAAACACTTCGTTTGTTGAAGGAATTTACAAAAAACCTGAAGGCTCAAATTTATATCCACATGACATTACTTATGTGGAATTTGAAAATTTAAACGATATAGAGAAATACAATCCATATACTATATTAAGACGCAACGAACTTGGGGGCTTACAAACTATTCCTTACCATAAAGCTTATAACGAAAAATTAGAAAAAATAGCTCAATTATTAAATACAGCTGCTACGAAAACTAACAACGCTAATTTTAAAGAATATCTATCCTCGCGCGCCGATGCACTATTATCCGACGACTTTTACAAAAGCGATATTGCTTGGATGAAAATGAAAAACAATACTATTGATATTATTATTGGTCCAATTGAAGATACTGAAGACCGACTTTTTTGGACTAAAACAACATATCAATCAATGGTTTTAATAAAAGATAAAAAATCGAGTGAAGACTTAGAAAAATACTCCTTATTATTACCTTACTTACAAAAAAACCTGCCGGTTGACCCAAAATACATAACAGATATACAAGGCAAATTATCTGATATTATGGTTTACAATGTTATTTATTGTAAAGGATTTTGGAATGCAGGAAGTAAAAAAATAGCCATAACATTACCTAAAGATGGACAAGTTCAATTGAAAGTTGGAAGCAGAAAACTGCAATTTAAAAATGTTATGGAAGCAAAATTTGAGAAAATACTTAAACCTATTAGCGGATTATTAATAGATAAAGAACAACAAAAACATGTTAAATTCCAAGCATTTTTCGAGAATACAATGTTTTACGAAATTGGAAGTGCTTTAGGACTCAACAATACTATAAAAGGAGAAACTGTTCGTAACGCATTAGCCGAAAATTATAACATTATAGAAGAAAGCAAAAATGATATCCTTAGTTTATTTTTTATCACTAAATTATACGAAATGGGTGAATTAAGCCAGGGCGACATAATGGATAATTATGTTACCTATATGGCCGACATATTTCGTTCGGTACGATTTGGAATATCAAATGATCAGGGTGTTGCAAATGTTATGAGATTTAATTATTTCGAAAAAGAAGGTGCTTTTACTCGCGACAAAAAAACAGGAACATATTCAGTAAATTTCGATAATATGAAATCGGCTATGTTAAAACTAGCCGAAGAAATTCTTACAATTCAAGGAGAAGGAGATTATATTGCAGCAAAAAAACTAATTGACCAGAATGGTTATATCAAAGACGATTTACTAAACGATTTATACAGAATACAGTATAAACATATTCCAAAAGATATCTGTTTCATTCAAGGGAAAAGTTTGTTAGACTTGTAATATAATTTATATTAACTCACAATTCATACAATCCGCAACACTTTTGTATGAATATGCGATGAATAGTGGAAACAATGCGATAATCCCGATTTAGAAATACCCAAATTGGGAGTTATTAAAAACTCAAAATTTGTTAGCATTTCTTAATCGCTAAAAATTCGTAAATTTTTTGGGTTAAATAAAAGATGCTGAATTCAGTAGAATTCAGCATCTTTTCTAATATTATTTTTGTTCTTCTTTCTTTTTAGGTTTTTCAAAACCATAAGCAATTCCTTCAATACGATATGATGGTGGCTCACCAAACCCCCCGACAGATTCCGAGTCGGTAATTAGCACTATCATTCCGCCAATATTTGCAGCTCTTTTCTGCATTCTAATAGTAGCACTTTTTTTTGCATTCTTTTTGCTCTTACTTCCGGCAGAAGAACGCCCCTTAACCTTTCCTAAAGCATATAAACCCTGAACATCACTCTTGTTATCGGTAACAATAACAGTTTTCCAATCTCCAACCTCTATCATCATCAATACAGGTTTATTAAAAACCTCTTTTCTTCCATTGCTAAAAATTATTTTTTGTATTTTCTTTCTAGCAATGGTTTTTGATTCACCTGTTTTTGGATCTTTATATCGTACAGTTGCCGAAGAAATATTTTTCACTTCAACAATCAGTTTTCTCTGACCTAATTTAAAAATAGTATCTAATTTGATAGTCTCTTGAGCAAAAAGCTGAGCAGACAAAACAAAAGATAAAACAATAGTAACAAGCAATCTGGATTTCATAATCAATATCTTTATAATTTATTTAAAAATTCAATTAGTAAAAAGGAATTTGTTTTCTGTAATATTAATAAGCATTAATAGTGACATCAAATAATATACCAAAAATATAGAATTAAATATACCACTAAATATACTAAATCCTTTAAAATTCCATTAACAAAAATACTATTTCTATCATTCTATTCGTTAAGACTTTCTATTAAAAATCTAAATTTGTAGAAAAATTTAGAATGTCTTTTTCTATCAGATTTTTTATTTTTTTATTAGTTTAGTCAATTCTTTTATTACAGAACATCTTAATAAAACACTACAAATTTATAAAAACATAACTAATGAAAATTATATATTCAATTCTTGTATGGCTGTTTATTCTTATATCAATAATAATACTTGCGCCCTTATTCGTCTCAATTTGGTTATTAACAGTTTTTTTCGATAGAAAATTATTTTTACTTTACTTATTCTCTTGTTATTGGGGTTCGCTTTATACTTTACTTAATCCCTTATGGAAAGTAAAAATTACAGGTCGTGAAAAAATATCACTTAAAAAAACAAACATATTTATTTCTAATCATCGATCATACGAAGATGCCATTGTTTTATATCGTATTTTAAAACCTTTTAGATGGATTTCGAAATCGGAAATTTTTTCTATTCCAATTCTTGGTTGGTTTATGACTTTGCGACGAGATATTAAACTAAAAAGAGGAACAACCTCTGGAGTAAGAAAAATGTTTATTGATGCAAAAAAAACTTTATCAGAAGACATTTCTCTTATAATTTTTCCTGAAGGAACACGCTCAAAAACTGGCGAGCTAGGTAAATTTAAACAAGGAGCCTTCAGAATTGCAATAGAAACAGGAATTCCAATAATCCCCATAGTTATTACAGGAACACAAGGAAGCTTATTCAACAAATATGGCATTCTAAAAGGGAAACATACTGTAGAAATAAAAATTCTTGACGAAGTTTCAGTAGAAAATTATTCTGAAACAAATATTAACGATTTAATATCTTTAGTTCATAGTAAAATGAAAAATGAAATTACTGATTTATAGATTATCATAACATCATATTAATTGAATCTTAAATATTTTAAAATATTTATTTACGAAATTATCAACAAGCATAATTTATTGCCTGTTGATAAACTTATTTATCAATATCTATACTTTTAATTATCTTTACAGAAAATTCAACATATGACATCAAAATATTCAGAAGATAGCATTCGTACCTTAGACTGGAAAGAACATATTAGAAAACGACCCGGTATGTACATCGGCAAATTAGGCGATGGATCATCTCAAGACGATGGTATTTATGTTCTTTTAAAAGAAATTCTCGATAATTCAATAGATGAATTTATGATGGGCTTTGGGAAAAAAATCGATATATCAATAACAGATAAAAGAGTTAGTATTCGAGATTATGGAAGAGGAATTCCATTAGGAAAAGTTATTGATGTTGCATCGAAAATGAATACAGGAGCAAAATACGACTCTAAAGTATTTAAGAAATCGGTTGGATTAAATGGGGTTGGAATTAAAGCAGTAAATGCCCTTTCCGAGAATTTTGTTATTGAAGCTTTTCGAGAAGGACAAACAAAAAAAGTAGAGTTTAATTGCGGAAATATAGTTAACGAATACGAAATTTGTTCTACAACTGAAAAAAATGGAACACTAGTATCGTTCATTCCGGACAATAGTACATTTGGCGAATACCATTATATTTCGGAATATGTTGAGAAACTAATTAAAAACTATGCCTACCTTAATTCCGGTTTAGTAATAAATTTTAATGGCGAAAAATTTCAATCGAAAAACGGATTAAAAGATCTTTTATACGAAAACATGAATTCTGAAGGTTTATATCCGATTATTCATTTAAAAGGTGAAGATATTGAAATTGCTATAACCCATGGAAATCAATACGGAGAAGAATATTACAGTTTTGTAAACGGTCAACATACTACTCAAGGAGGATTGCATCTTGCATCGTTTAAAGAAAGCATTGTAAAAACCATTCGCGATTTTTACAAAAAAGACTTCGATCCTTCAGACATACGTACATCAATTATTGCAGCAGTTAGTATAAAAGTTGAAGAACCGGTTTTCGAATCACAAACAAAAACAAAACTCGGTTCAAAAAACATTGCTCCTAATGGACCTTCGGTGCGGAATTTTATTGCAGAATTTATTCGAACAAACCTCGACAATTATTTATACAAAAATTCTGAGACAGCAACTATTCTTCATACAAAAATTATAGAAGCCGAAAAAGAAAGAAAAGCTATATCGGGAATAAAAAACCTTGCTAAAAAACGAGCTAAAAAAGCAAGTTTACATAATAGAAAACTACGCGATTGCCGAATTCATTTTAACACTAAAGGTGAAAAAAACTCTGAATCTGTAATTTTTATTACCGAGGGTGATTCTGCTAGTGGTTCAATTACAAAATCGAGAGATGTAAATACTCAAGCAGTATTTAGCTTAAAAGGAAAACCACTTAATACATATGGACTTACAAAAAAGATTGTTTACGAAAACGAAGAATTCAATCTGCTTCAAGCAGCATTAAACATCGAAGAAGGAATAGATAATATTAGATATAATAAAGTAATAATAGCAACAGATGCCGATGTTGACGGAATGCATATTAGATTACTTCTAATAACCTTCTTTCTGCAATTCTTCCCGGAATTAATAAAAAACGGGCACTTATATATACTTCAAACTCCTTTATTTCGTGTACGTAACAAAAAGGAAACACATTATTGTTATAACAATACAGAAAAAGAAAAAGCAATTAACAAATTAAAATCAAATCCAGAAATTACTCGTTTTAAAGGACTTGGAGAAATATCTCCCGACGAATTTAAACACTTTATTGGAAAGAACATACGACTCGATCCTGTTATATTAAAAAAAGAAGATTCTATAAAACAATTATTATCATTTTATATGGGAAAAAATACACCCGAAAGACAAGAATTTATTGTTAATAATCTACGTATCGAAAAAGAACTTGAAGAAGCTTAAATTTATACGATTGAAAAAAAATTAGAATGAGCATAGAAAATTTAGATAAAGAAGAAAAGTCTGAAAGAGAACACAAAAATGGGGAAATGCAAAAGATAATGCATTTGAAAGGAATGTATAAAGATTGGTTTCTCGATTATGCTTCGTATGTAATATTAGAACGTGCAGTACCTCATCTTAACGATGGACTAAAACCTGTTCAACGCAGAATATTACATGCCATGAAAAGACTCGACGATGGCAGATATAATAAAGTAGCCAACATTATTGGTTATACAATGCAATACCATCCTCATGGTGATGCGTCTATTGGAGATGCTCTAGTACAATTAGGACAAAAAGATTTGCTTATAGATGCTCAAGGAAACTGGGGCAATTCAATGACAGGCGACAGAGCAGCAGCTCCCAGATATATAGAAGCAAGACTTTCTAAATTTGCTCTCGATGTAATATTTAACCCAAAAACTACCGAATGGAAAAAATCGTACGATGGACGAAATAACGAACCTATAACTCTGCCAGTTAAATTTCCCTTATTACTGGCTCAAGGAGTTGAGGGCATTGCAGTTGGATTAGCATCGAAAATATTACCCCATAATTTTAACGAACTAATTGATGCATCTATATTACATCTTAAAGGAAAAGATTTTGATCTTCTGCCTGATTTCCCTACTGGAGGAATTGCTGATGTTAGCAAATATAACAACGGATTACGTGGAGGAGCGATTAAAGTAAGAGCCAAAATAAAAAAACTCGATAAAAAAACCTTAATAATTACTGAGTTACCTTTTAGTAGAACAACACAAAGCTTAATCGATTCTATACTTAAAGCCAACGAAAAGAATAAAATAAAAATTAAAAAAATTGATGATAATACTTCAGAAAATGTTGAGGTATTAATTCACTTAGCACCAGGCACATCTCCCGACAAAATGATTGATGCATTATACGCCTTTACTGATTGCGAAATTTCAATATCTCCTAATGCGTGTACTATCAATGAATCGACTCCAAAATTTATTGGAGTAACAGAAATGCTAAAAATATCGACCGATAATACTATTAAATTATTAAAAAAAGAATTAGAGATTCGCAAATCAGAACTAGAAGAAAGTTGGCATATGTCATCTCTAGAAAAGATATTTATAGAAAATAAAATATATAACGATATTGAAGATTGTGAAACTTGGGAAGAAATAATTCAAACAATAGACAAAGGACTCGACCCATTTAAAAAACTTCTTCTTCGAGAAATAACAAGAGAAGACATTACTAAACTAACAGAGATAAAGATTAAAAGAATTTCGAAATTCGATACAAAAAAAACAGACGAATTTATTAAAGGAATCGAAGACGAAATAGAAAAAGTAAATTACAATCTTGCTAATATTATCAGTTTTACAATTGATTATTACAAGAAAATACGTAAAAAATACGGCGTCGGAAGAGCCAGAAAAACCGAAATAAGAAATCTTGATACAATTGAAGCTACAAAGGTAGTTGTTGCAAACGAAAAGTTGTATGTTAACCGCGAAGAAGGTTTTATTGGTACGTCTCTAAAAAAATACGAATATGTTTGCGATTGTTCCGATATTGATGAGATAATTACTTTCTTAAAAGATGGAAGATATATTATTACAAAAGTTGATGAAAAGATATTTGTTGGAAAAGACATTTTACATATTGCTGTTTATAAAAGAAACGATAAGAGAACTGTATATAATTTAATATATCGCGATGGATTAAACGGCAATATAATGATGAAACGAGCCGCCATCACAGGAATTACCAGAGATAAAGAATACACCATAACCAAAGGAACAGAAGGCTCGAAAATATTATACCTTAGTGCGAATCAAAATGGAGAAGCCGAAATATTAAAAATCTATCTCCGTCCCAAACCTAGATTGAAAAAGACAAGTATTGAACTCGATTTTAGCGAATTGGCAATCAAAGGTCGTCAGGCTATAGGAAACATCTTTACTAAGCACGCAATACATCGTATTGTTTTAAAAGAAGAAGGAGAATCAACTTTAGGAGGTAGAAAAATATGGTTCGACGATAGCATTTTAAGATTAAATGTTGATGGAAACGGAAAATATCTTGGAGAATTTAGTGGGAACAATAAAATCCTTGTTATTACAAAATCCGGAAAATTTAGAACCACATCTTTCGATTTAAGTAATCACTACGAAAAAGATATAGAGATAATTGAAAAATATGTTCCCGAAAAAATATTCTCTGCTGTATATTACGAAGCCGATTTAGAATATTATTATGTTAAACGATTTAAAATAGAAGAAACAAACACATTAGCGAGCTTTATTGGCGAAAACGAAGAATCGCTTCTAATAAATATTACTGAAGTTGAATATCCTCGTTTCGAAGTTGTTTTTGGAGGCAATCATAGTCATAGAGAAAATGAAATAATTGAAGTTGCCGACTTTATTGGAATAAAAAGCTACAAAGCCAAAGGTAAAAGATTATCGAACTATGAGGTAGAAATTGTAAAAAATCTCGAACCTTTAATTAAAGATGTTCAAACGGAAGAAATAACTGATAACAACGACTCTAATGATTTAGATGATGATAAATCGCAAATGAGTTTAGATATGTAATACAAAACTAGCTATGATTATTTACATTATAGGTTTTATGGGCTGTGGCAAATCAACTGTTGGTAAAAAAATAGCAACAAAAATTAATTATCCCTTTATCGATCTTGATACATTAATAGAAAACGAGCAGAATAAACCAATAGCAACATTGTTAGATCCTGAAAATGAATTCAAATTTCGAAAAATGGAAAAAGAAGCATTACACTCTATTTCTGACACAAACAAAAACCTTGTTGTTTCTACAGGAGGTGGCACCCCTTGTTTTTTCGATAATATTAATTATATGAATTCAATTGGGCAAACAATATATCTTGAAGCCGGCATACCTTTAATTTTTGATAGATTAAAAAATTCAAAAACAGTTCGACCTTTAATTAAAAATAAAACACAAGCAGAAATTTACGATTATATTGAACAATTATTAAAAGAACGTAAAAAATTCTACAAACAAGCAAAATATAAGATTGATGCTCGAAGCGTTAAAATTAATCAGATAGTTGATTTCTTAGGATTCCAATAAACAAAATCTATAATATATCTTTGCATATTCGAATAGGTAGATAGTACATAACAAAAGTTATAAAAACAAATAAATTACATTAATTTAGGAATAACAAAAATAAATACTTGTTTTTAAAAAAATTTCTTCTGACTTTTATATAAAATTTTTTATAAAATTGATGAATACAAAAACTTTTTTTTAAATATTTATTTTTTCAACGATTATCAATCTAAAATAATAAAAAAGCAAAAATATGATTTATAAAGACATAAAAATGAAAGATGTTCTCTTTAATAATCATATTCTTTTATCGGTTATCGAACGATTTGGAATAAACTTAGGCTTACACGAAAAAACAGTCGAAGAAATATGTAAAGAAAACAATATTAATCTTGAAGTTTTTTTAACTATTCTTAATTTACATATTAACAATAAATATAAGCCTTTGCAAATCTATAATTGCGATTATATAATAGCAATAATTCAATATTTGCAAAAATCACATCAATACTATATTAACGAAATTTATCCTAACATTAATTACAATATTCAATTAATGCATGAGGCAAATAATAGTTCTGAAATATTAATGGTTGAAAATTTTTTTAAAGAATATACAACAGAAGTCGACCAACATTTCAATTACGAAAACGATATTGTCTTTCCATACATTACTAATTTATTCGATAGAATTAAACATAAGCAAAACGTTGACAAAAGTAATAACTACTCAGTTAATATCTACAAAGAACATCATGATGATATAGAAGGCAAACTAGATGATTTAATAAAATTATTAATACAACATATTCCACAAAAAAACGATAGAAAAATACGAAGGAAAATACTATTTGATTTGTTCGATTTAGAGCAAGACTTAAATATTCATGCAAAAATTGAGAATGAAATTTTAATCCCAATAGTAGAACGAATGGAAATAAAATTTAAAAATAGATAATTGAAAATTATATACAACATATTAATTATAGAGCCTTCAATTATTATTCAGGAGGGATTGTCTAACATAATAAAATCAGTTAATAACAACATTGTCGTTACCGTAACAGATTCCCTTAGTGACTGTTGCAAGTTTAATACTATCGATTTTAATATTGTTTTACTTAATCCAATATTACTTAATAATTGTTCAATTACTTTTAATAAATTTACTACACAGTTTAACAAAAGTCATTTATTAGGTATAATATCTACAATATATAATAGAAATTTCTATTGTCAATTTAATGATTATATCTATATTAATGATAATAAGGAATTAATAAAAAATACCATTTTAAAATTCTTAACAATTAAGAATAAGAAAAAAAATATTTCTGAGAATATTCTTAGTAAACGAGAAACAGATGTATTAAAATTACTTGCACAAGGGAAATCGAATAAAGAAATTGCCGAAGCTCTTTTTATAAGCATACATACAGTTGTAACACACCGCAAAAACATAGGTCGCAAACTTGATGTAAAATCTTCTGCGGCGATGGCTATTTATGCTGTAGCAAATAACATTATCGATATTAATGATTCTTTGAAATAAATATAATAAGCACCTCCCATAATTATAGGAAATTATCTCTAAAAAAATCATACAATTAAGGTATTGTAGAAAATATCAATAAAGCTCAATTTTGCATTATTATTTTAATCATATACTAAAATGTAAAAACTATGAGCATATTTAAACAACTACTAATTGTAGCCACTGTGGCATTACTATTCTCTTCATGCGAAGAAGACGACAACAATAAACCAAACAATAATCAGGAACAATTTCAAAGTTTAAATTCACCATATTTAATATGTGCAAACAGAAATCCCGGAGGTATTGGTTTCGATTTTGAATACAATGAAGAAGCAGGAGGAGCAAACAATCTAGATTCCTTATCGGTTGATGATTTTAATTACGATATGAAAATTCGTACAATAAAAGCTGAAAAACCTGACGGAAGTATTGCAGGAATGCCATATATTACACTAGCTACAGATACCAAAGCTGTTAATTACAGTTCTATTGATGTTTCATGTAAAGGATATATAGCATTTACAAACTTAACAACAGATAATTTACAAACCTTTACTTTTGATTCTGACGATACATCTTTTGACATATCGAATCTAACAACAGGAGATACAGGAAAACCATTAATGTCTGATGTAGTAAATGAATATAATAAATTGGTTATTGGGGATAAATGGAAAGGTCCTGCAAAAAACGATATTCCTAATGACGAACCTGTTTGGATAATCAAAACCACTGAAGGACGTATGGTAAAAGTAATTGTTACTGATTTTCCTGCAAGTCCTGCTCCAACAGCAACAGGATATATATCTCTTGAATGGGATTTTATTAATTAGTATTTGTCTAGAAACAAACACTTGACTTTATAGACAGACACTAATTAGTGTCATATAATAAATTTATAGAACAATAAATTGCTATTCATGATAACTCTCCTGTTTATTTCGAATTATCATGAATAGCAAACAGCCTCAATGGTTTTGTATATCACTAATACTCAAACTTCAGATAAATACAAATCTGCAAGATTTTTTTTTCTTGCAGATTTAATTAAGAATACAATCCATCCAGACTTTTACAGAATCACACAAAAAGACACAAATGAAATACAAGATAGATCATCTCATAATATTTCAAATTATATTGATAATATTTTTAAGTTTTGTTTTTTCAAACAAAACTTTTTCTCAAGGCTCTGCAATAATAAAAGGACTTGTGTTAGATGCTGAAACAAAAGCACCAATTGAATTTGTGAATATTTCAATTATTAATAATAAAAACGGAACAACTACCAATATAAATGGGGAATTTGAAATTTCTTTAAAAGAAAAAAATAAGTTTAAACTAATATTTTCACATATTAATTATTATAAAAACGAAATTATTATAAATAATTCATTATTCTTAAATAAACTAACAATATACTTAAAGCCCAAAACAGAACAATTACAAGATGTAATTATTTCTGCTTCGCTATATGAACAACCCCTTAATAAATTATCGAAATCGGCAATTGTTATTTTTCACAAACAGATTATTGATAATATGCAGTCGAATATGACCGATATGCTTGCTGCCAGACCTTGTATTACACAGATTTGGGAATATCATTCCCCTTTATTGCTACGAGGAATGAATTCGAAACGATTACTAATAATGAAAAACGGGAATCGACGTATTGGAACATTTCCGGGAGGATATTTTGGCCAAGATATAAATATTTACGATACAAAAAAGATTGAGATAATAAAAGGTCCAGGATCTGTAATATATGGCAGTGGAGCAATCTCAGGAATAATTAATATTATAAATCATGAGCCTTTTGGAAATAAAGGAACAAAAGCCCAAATTCTATCAGGCTACGGTAGTAATAATAACGAATTTCTTGAAGTTACTAAGCTTTGCCATAAAAAAGAAAACTTTGGAATATCTATAAATAGCAAATATCGAAAAACTGGAAATTATATTTATGGAAATGGAGAAACAGCAAAAAACAGTAATGTAGAAGATCGTGATGTATCACTTAATACAGGTTATCGATTTTCTGAAAAACATAAAATTATCGTTAACACAAATTATCATTATGGAGACTGGGGAAAACCTCGAGGCTTTAATGGTCCTACAAAAGCGTTTACTAAAATACGTAATGCGGAAGAGCATATTCATTCAGCAATCAGCTACACATATTCTCCCGGTATTTTTTTAGAATTAGTAAAACTAAATATGTATTACGATATTGGAACCCGTAATTACTATAAATATAAATATAGTACAATTACAGGAAACAAAACATCACTTGATTTAGTGCATTATAAAGATAACTATGGTGGAGGACAGCTATTTGCCATTATCAATCTGTTTAAAAACAATAAATTAACAACTGGCGTTGATGGATATTTTTTCTTTTTAAATAACCCAACTGATGTTATTGATTTCTACAATAACACAAATGGAAAACTTGAAGGATACAAAGATGCAGGACAACAAAATATTGGTTTTTTTATAAACGATGAATGGAAACTCTCTGAAAAATTACGACTAATTACAGGTATCCGTTTTGATGCAGCGACAGTAAATGAAGGACTGAAAAACGAACTAATTGAACACAAAGAAAATCGCAGGGCAATTAGTGGGAATAGCGGTTTTGTATTTTCTCCAAATAAAAATACACACTTATCACTGAATTTCGGAAGGGCTTTCAGAATGCCAACAGCAGAAGAATTATTTACCGAAATTATTAGTTGTAAAGGAACAAAATTAGGAAATCCAAACTTAAAACCGGAATATAGTTGGAATTTAGATTTGGGTTTCAGAGGAAAAACCATTTATAAAAAACTAAAATACGATGTAGCATTATTTTATAATATACTAGACGATTTTATTAATGAAGTTCCAGACACAGAACACGAACTTATTGATTTTACCTACAAAAATACCAACGCAAGAATTCTAGGAGGAGAAACTTCTGCTTCTTATCGCTTCGATAATATTTTTAGACCATCGAATAGTTTACACCTTGGTTTGGGAGGATCTTATGTATATGGCATTGATTTATTTGATAATAAAAATAAGACTCCTTTATTTGGTATCCCTCCACTAAAAATAACAGAAAATATAAGTTATTACGGTTTAGTTAATAATAAATATTTAACCGGATATAATGTGAAATTTGAAACCCAATATGCTTCTGCACAAAACAGAATAGCTAAAATACCAGAAGGAACCGACATGGGACCGTGGGGATATATTTCATCAAAATCGCATACAACTTTTAATATTGTTATAGCCTTAAATTCAAATTCGTTGCGAGGATTTCCTAAACTTCGATTTATAGTAAATAATATATTTAACAATAATTATAAACCATTTGGCTCATACATCCCGGCAATGGGAAGGAATTTCAAAATGGTTTTATCATTTTACATTTAACAACTACAAAAACAAAACAAATGAAAAATTCAATTAAACTATTTATTATGTGTTTTGCTTTAATTACTGCTTCCTGCAATAATACAGAGAACAAAAATCAAAGCAAAAACAATCAACGTTCAGAAAATCAAATTGAACAAGAACAAACGACATTATCAATTTCGTATATTCTCGAAAACGCAGACTCTCTTAAAGGCAAATTGATAAATGTAAAAGGTATTGTTGATCATATTTGTGAACATTCCAGAAACCGTTTTAAAATTATTAATAGCCAAAACGGAGATGAATTTAAAATTATAATGCAAGATAACTTAACAGATTTTAATGAATCGGCTATAGGAAAAAATATTGTTATTACAGGTTTTATTAAATTTACACATTTAAATATTGAAGACGTAAATGAATGGGAAGTGAAAATGAAAAAAAATCATGCAAAAGAAAAAGGCACCGACCATTATAAAGAAGAATTAGCTTATATAATAAATATTAAGGAACAAATAAAGAATAAGCAAATTGATTATTATACACAATATTATTTAGATGCAATAAATTATAAATTTCAATAAAAAGCCAATAATTTTACTATATATGCGGTTTCATAATCCGAAACCATTATAGCAGATATAAAAACTATTATTTATTATCATTCAAAACCCGAACTTCTATTTACGATTTTAAATAAAAGTTCGGGTTTTTTCTTAATACCTGAACCTAGAATCAATTAAACTAAAAAAATATTTTCATTAGATTCAATTACTACTCACACAATTATGTGATACTATTTCATAAAAATCATACAATTGAGGTATTGTGTAATTTTTTTTTATTATTCATCTTTGCATTCATAATTAATATAAATAATAACAAAAATGGAAAACATTGGAATATTCTACGGTTCATCAACCGGAAATACAGAAGCCGCGGCCAAACAAATTCAAAAAGAATTTGGTGAAGACATTGCTACAACTTTTGATGTTAACAATGCAAAAGCAATTGATATAGAACAATTTTCAAATCTCATTTTGGGATCTTCTACTTGGGGTATTGGAGATATACAAGATGATTTTGACAATTTCCTATCAGAGATATCATCGGCAAATTTAAAAGGAAAAAATATAGCTATTTTTGGATATGGGGATCAAGAAACATATGCTGATTCTTTTGTTGATGCTATAGGGATTATCTATGAGGCGCTTGAAAACAAAGGATGCAAAATTGTTGGAAAAATCCCTACTGAAGGATACCAATATGATTCATCCAAAGCCGAAATCGATGGGAAACTTATTGGATTACCCTTAGACGATGAAAATCAATGTAATTTAACAAACGAAAGAATAAAAATTTGGGTACAACAATTAAAAGAATGTTTCAAATAACATTTAATCTTTAATATTTCTGGCGTTATAAGAAAGAAGGTTTGTACACAAAAGAAGGGAGAAAACAAATAAGCCATTATATAAAAAATTCTCCCTTCTTATTTAAAAATATCAGAAATGCAAATATCATGTACAGATTATAAAACAGGAGAAATGCAAGTATTACTCCATCATATTTACGAATATAAAAAAGGATTAAGAAGTCTTGTATTACACACTATGAGTACTGACGAACAATATAAAACTGAAGAATTATTAAATAGGAAAGGAATCAGTTATGTTGTACAATATGTTAATTCAAAAAAGATAAATGTTTTTTTTGGTAAATCTCAATGCATAAAAATCGTTAAAAACTTTGAACAAAAAACACTTTCGAATTTTACCGATGAAGAAGATTTTATTCTAGGAATTATGCTAGGTTATGACCGTACGCAACAATGCGAACGATATTTAAAGCGAAAGAATATAGACTCAAATTACAATTAATAGAATATTTATTAATTAGTAACAAATCTCATAGCTACTATTAACATCAAATACATACAGAAACAAAAAATAAAACAATCAGAAACTTTCAAAATAATAGATGAATGTAAAAAACACATAAAGTGTTCTTCTATATAAAACATACATTAAATTAAAATAGTAAATAAACCATAATGAGCAAAATAATACACATTTCTCAAACAAGTAACAATATAAGGATCTTTAGGCATTGATAATCAGGTTTTCTTTTTTGAAGATTGGAATAAAACACTGTCTAATACTAACTATAAAACCATAAAAGAACCTGTTAAATAATTTAACAGGTTCTTTTAATATTAATAAAAATTGTTTCTTACGCAGCTTTAAGTTTTTTCATATTTACTTTAGATAGTTTTTCTTTTGCATATTCTAATTCTATATTAACTTCTTTCTGTCCACTAGTTGGAATTTCGAACATAATATCCATCATTATTGCTTCGCATATCGATCGTAAACCACGTGCTCCCAGCTTAAATTCTATAGCTTTATCGACAATATAATCGAATACATCTTTATCGAAAGATAATTCAACATTGTCCATTATAAATAATTTTTTATATTGTTTAACAATAGAGTTCTTTGGTTCGGTAAGTATTCTTTTTAATGCTTCTCTATTTAATGGTTCTAAATATGTAAGAACAGGTAATCGTCCGATTATTTCAGGAATAAGACCAAACGATTTAAGATCCTGAGGTGCTATATATTGTAATAAATTTTTCTGGTCTATCTTATCTTTATTTTTACTGGCAGAATAGCCAACAACTTGAGTATTTAAACGGTGTCCTATTTTTTCTTCAATACCATCGAAAGCTCCACCACAAATAAATAATATATTTTTAGTGTCAACAGCAATCATTTTTTGGTCGGGATGTTTTCTTCCCCCTTGTGGCGGCACATTAATTATTGAGCCTTCGAGAAGTTTTAGTAAACCTTGTTGCACTCCTTCACCTGAGACATCGCGTGTAATCGATGGATTATCGCCTTTGCGTGCAATTTTATCTATCTCGTCGATAAAAACAATTCCTTTTTCGGCAGTCTCTACATTATAATCGGCCACTTGAAGCAAACGAGTTAAAATACTTTCAATATCTTCTCCAACATATCCGGCTTCGGTAAGTACTGTTGCATCGACAATAGTGAATGGCACGTGCAACATTTTTGCTATTGTTCTTGCAAGCAATGTTTTTCCTGTACCGGTTTCTCCTACTAATACAATATTCGATTTTTCAATCTCAACATCATCATTAGTATTTTCTTGTTTTAATCTTTTATAGTGATTATAAACTGCTACCGCTAAGTATTTTTTTGCTTCATCCTGTCCGATAACATATTGATTAAGAAACTCCATTATTTCTTTTGGTTTGAGTAATTTTAAAGAGTCAACATCAAAATCGTCTGTTCTTTTTAACTCATCCTTAATAATAGAATATGCTTGTTCAATACATTTATCACAAATATGTCCGGATACTCCGGCAATAAGTAAATTAGTATCTTTTTTCTCTCTCCCACAAAACGAACATTTATCCATAATATAAATTATTATTTATTCTAATTTATTTTTTTACAAATTTACAGTATATCTTAAATAAAAAAAACCGTATTTATGAAATACGGTTTTAAAGTATCTTTTAGTCGATTTTTATTTTTTATCTCTTTCTAAAATTTCATCAATCATCCCATACTGCTTAGCTTCTTCTGCTGTCATCCAATGGTCTCTATCAGAATCTTTTTCAATTTTCTTATAAGTATTACCACTATGCTTTGCTAAAATATTGTATAACTCTTTCTTAAGTTTCATTATTTCTCTAGCAGTAATTTCAATATCGGAAGCTTGTCCTTGAGCCCCACCCATTGGTTGATGTATCATTACTCTAGAATGAACTAAAGCTGAACGTTTTCCGGTAGTTCCTGCAGTTAACAATATAGCTCCCATAGATGCTGCCATTCCGGTACATATTGTTGCAATATCAGGATTAATATATTGCATAGTATCGTAAATACCAAGACCGGCAGACACGCTACCACCCGGAGTATTTAAATAAATCTGAATATCTTTTGAAGGATCAGAAGATTCTAAAAACAATAATTGAGCTTGAATAATATTGGCAACATAATCATCAACAGGCAAACCTAAGAAGATTATACGATCCATCATTAATCGAGAGAAGACATCCATCTGTGCAACATTCATTTTTCGCTCTTCAATAATTGTTGGCGAAATAAAATTATTATATACAGAACTATATTTTTCTAGCGATAAGCTGCTTATTCCCATATGCTTAGTAGCATATTTTTTAAATTCGTCTTTTGGATACATATTTCAGGTTTTTTTGTTTTTAATTTTTGAAACTAAGTTACTAAAAATTATTTATTCTGTTTATTCTGTTCCTTTTCCAAAATCTTTTTGAACTCTTCAGTTGTAACTTCTTTGTCTTCTATTTTTACTGTTTCTTTAATAAAAGCGAGTACTTTATCTTCTAATTTTCTTTCGTATAACTTTCTGCTTTCGTCTCTATTTTTTAAGATTTCTTTGGCATAATTTTCTATATGTTCTTCAGGGAGATCTGCCATTCCGTATTGTAGAAATTGCATCTTAGCAAATTCTTTTGCAGCATCTAGAACTTCACTTTCTTCAACCTTTATTTCGTTTTCTTTAATTATCTTATCCTTAATTAATTGCCATTTAAGGTCTTCTTCGAAAGCTTCAAATTCCTTCTCTATTTGTTCTTCAGTAAGTTTCCCATCATTAGTTTCTTTCAACCATCTTTTAAGAAATTCTGAAGGTAATTCAGGATTATATTTCTTAACTAATTTTGATTTTGCATCGAGCAACAATTTATATTCAGCTTCTTTATCGATACTTTCTTTTATTTGAGCTTTTATTTTTGCTTCAAATTCTTCTTTCGATTTAATAGTATCTTTACCAAATGCTTTATCAAAAAGATCTTGATTAATTTCTGATTTCTCGAATTTCGAAATCTCTTTGATATCAACTTCAAAATCGCTATCAATCTCTTTAGCTTTTTCTTTCTCTATTCGTAATAATGATGATAATTCTGTATCGTTAGGATAAGCTTTTCTAATATTAAATATTACTTTATCTCCTACTTTCTTACCAATAAAAGATTTTTTAATATCTTCATCTTTCATCACTTCAAGAGAAATAGCTGTATTTTCAACACTAATCAATTCTTCGCCTTCACCTTTTTGAGAAATATCTCCTTTTATCATTTCATTATTAGAAATCTCTTCAACTGATTTGAACGAACCAAATTTTTGTGTATAACTATCAATCTGGCTATTTAATAATTCGTCATCAACAGCAATATTATATAAAGGTAATTTATCGCGTTTCGATAATTTCACTTCTAATTCCGGTCCAACTGCAATATCAAAAAGCATCTCGAAATCGCTATCTTTATCGAAATCTACTAATTTTTGATCTTTATTTGGTAAAGGTTCTCCAAGAATATTTAATTTCTCGTCTCTTATATAATTTGTAAGCGATTCTGATATTAGTTTATTTACTTCATCAACTAACACTGCTTTCCCATATTGTTTTTTAATAAGGCCGAAAGGTACTTTTCCCGGACGAAATCCATCAATCTTAGCTTTCTTCTTATAATCTTTCAACACTTCATCTACCTTCTCTTCGTAATCGTTTTTTTCGATTTTAACTTTAAGGATAGCATTTAACTCGTCGATATTTTCTCTTGTAATATTCATTTTTTTACACTTTTTAAGTGAAATAATTAAATTATAAAAACCGCTATGTTTTCGATATAGCCGAAAACTAAGCGGTTTATTTTAGTGCGGATGAAGGGACTCGAACCCGCACGCCCTAAGGCACTAGATCCTAAGTCTAGCGCGTCTACCAATTTCGCCACATCCGCAAAAATTCGCTGCAAATATATTAACTTTTTTTTATACTATATAATTTTATTTGAAAAAATTTTGCTTTTCTAACTTTCTGATTACAACTTGTTCTATTACAGCACCATACAATACATCAGTTTAAAAATTTTAGCAAACATCAAATAAAACTAACTATGAAAACTTTAAATAAAATACTTACTATTTTATTATTAATACTCCTATCAACAAAAATTTCTACATGCCAGAATAATAATTTTATCTTTAAAAATGCAAAATTATCATTACATTGGTCTAGTAAAGCAATATTTAAAACTCCGGAATCGGTTTGTTACGACAATTGTAATAACCTGAGTTCGATGAAAGATTTGACACACAGAAAGTCAAAAACACATCATAGATTTAAAATGAATAACATGATTATGGTCTATAAACTCGAATAATATTTCATTATACGATTTAAGTATATCTTATGCATTAGGATTTTTTTCGCAATTCGAAATTCTTTCCAAGATATACACGCCGCACTTGTTCATCGTTTGCAAGATCTTCTGCTTTTCCGGCTTTTAATATCGACCCTTCGTACAACAAATATGCTCTATCTGTAATCGAAAGAGTTTCTTGAACATTATGGTCGGTAATAAGTATTCCAATATTTTTATTTTTCAATGTCGATACAATTTCCTGAATATCTTCAACAGCAATTGGATCGACTCCTGCAAAAGGTTCGTCAAGCAAAATAAATTTTGGTTTAATAGCCAAAGCTCTGGCAATTTCTGTTCTTCGTCGTTCGCCTCCCGAAAGCTGAATTCCTAAATTTTTTCGTATCTTCTGCAAACCAAACTCACTAATTAAATTCTCTAAACGGTCTCTTTGTTCTTCTTTAGAGAATTTCGACATCTCTAAAACAGCTTTGATATTATCTTCAACACTTAATTTTCTGAATACCGAAGCTTCCTGAGCTAAATATCCAATACCCATTTGTGCTCGTTTATAAACAGGCAACTTAGTAATATCTGTATCATTTAAATATATTCTTCCTGAATAAGGAGTTATAAGTCCAACCATCATATAAAAACTTGTTGTCTTACCTGCTCCATTCGGTCCTAATAACCCAACAATTTCTCCTTGTTCCACTTCTATAGTAACTCCTTTAACAACTGTACGAGAACGATATTTCTTAACTAATTTATCTGTATGCAATCTTACTTTTTCTGTACTCATATTATTTAGTTGAATTTTATTACAAATTTATCGTTTTTAAATTTAAATTATACAATTGTATTTATTAAATAATTTTACATAAAGACATTAAATTAACAAAATAAATATTTAAAAAATTATATAATTCCTTCTTTAAGAATATCATGTAAATGAATAATTCCCTTATATTCGTTATTATAATTAACAACCATCAACTGAGTAATACTATTTTCTTCCATAAGGTTAAAAGCATTAATAGCTAATTCGTCTTCATCTATTATCTTTGGATTAATCGACATTATATCTTTCGCTGTTAGCTTCTCGATATTGTCATTATCCTGTAGCATTCTTCTAATATCACCATCTGTAACTATTCCTATCCATTTATTATTTTCATCGAGAACAGCTGTTGCTCCCAATCGTTTCGAACTAATTTCAACAATAACATCTTTAACACTATCGCTAGAATATACCAAAGGAGATTCGTTAATCTTATAAATATCTTCGACACGCATATACAATTTTTTTCCTAAAGCGCCTCCAGGATGCACTTTAGCAAAATCGTCTTTTGAAAATCCTCGATATTCAAGTAAACAAACAGCTAATGCATCACCAACAACCAACTGTGCAGTTGTACTCGATGTTGGAGCAAGATTATTAGGACAAGCTTCTTTTTCAACAATTGATTTTAAAACATAATCGGATTGCTCTGCTAAAAACGAATCGATATTAGACACCATACCAACCAATATATTTCCTCTCGATTTTATAAGCGGAACTAACACTTTTATTTCGGGCGTATTCCCACTTTTCGATATACAAATAACAACATCGTTTTCCTGAATAATTCCTAAATCTCCATGTATAGCATCTGCAGCGTGCATAAAAATTGAAGGAGTCCCGGTAGAATTAAAAGTTGCAACAATTTTACTGGCAATATTTGCACTTTTACCTATTCCTGTAACAACTACTCTTCCTTTACTTTGATATATTTTTTTTACTATCTCTGAAAAATCATCATCAATATAATTTAATAAATTTTTAATTGATTCTGCTTCTATCTCAATAGTTTGCCTAGCTACATTTTTAATATCCATGAATTTATTAATTATTTCTTGTTTGTTTTATCAAAAATGCAGAAATTTGTTTTCCTGTTTTTCTACACTTTACAAAAAAAGTTGTAAATTTAGGTACAAATATATTTATATTTTACTAAATATTTATTTGTTCCCAAGTAAAATTGTAAATTATATTACTTAATTTGCAATAGTAATAATAAGCATAAAATAAATAATATATTATAAAAATATGAGCGTTGGAGCAGACATTTCTTTAAAAGATAATTTGAAAAAATATTTTGGATTTAATAATTTTAAAGGAAATCAAGAAATAATAATAAGAAATTTACTATCGGGTAATAATTCGTTTGTATTAATGCCAACCGGAGGAGGAAAATCCTTATGCTATCAATTACCTTCATTAATTATGGATGGGACAGCAATAATAATTTCTCCTTTAATTGCCTTAATGAAGAATCAGGTTGATGCTATGCGAGGATTTAGTTCAGTTGATGGAATAGCTCATTTTCTAAATTCATCGTTAAATAAAACGCAATTAGCAATCGTTAAGAAAGATGTTCTCGAAGGCACTACAAAACTTCTTTATGTAGCTCCCGAATCTCTCACAAAAGAAGAAAATATAGCTTTTCTTAAACAAATTAAAATATCTTTTTATGCTATTGACGAAGCTCACTGCATTTCTGAATGGGGACACGATTTTCGTCCCGAATATAGAAATATTAGGCCAATAATTAACAAAATAGGTAATGCTCCAATAATAGCCTTAACAGCAACAGCTACTCCAAAAGTACAAAGCGACATTCAGAAAAATTTAGGAATGATAGATGCAAATGTCTTTAAATCTTCCTTTAACAGATCTAACCTATATTACGAGGTAAAACCAAAATTAAATGCTTCGAAAGAAATAATTAAATTTATTAAAAATAACTCTGGAAAATCAGGTATTATATATTGTTTGAGTAGAAAAAAAGTTGAACAATTAGCAGAAACCTTACAAGTAAATGGAATTAAGGCCTTACCTTATCATGCAGGCATGGATGCCAATACTCGAAATGGAACTCAGGATAAATTCTTGATGGAAGATATAGATGTTATTGTTGCTACAATTGCTTTTGGGATGGGAATTGACAAACCTGATGTTCGTTTTGTAATACATTACGATATACCTAAAAGTCTTGAAGGGTATTATCAAGAAACCGGACGTGCAGGACGCGATGGAGGAGAAGGTAAATGCCTTGTTTTTTACAGTTATAAAGACATTCAAAAACTCGAGAAATTTATGCAGGGCAAGCCTATTGCCGAACAGGAAATAGGAAAACAATTACTACTAGAAACGGTTGCATATGCAGAATCGTCGGTTTGTCGAAGAAAACTTTTACTCCATTACTTTGGCGAAAGATATGAACAAGATAATTGTGGTTCTTGCGACAATTGTGTTCATCCAAAAGAGCAATTTGAAGGGAAAGAACTTCTTGTTCAAGCATTAAATGCTGTTCTTGCTGTTAAAGAAAAATTTAAGTCAGACCATGTAGCAAATGTACTAGCCGGGAATAACGACACCTCCATAAAATCGTACAAACATCACAAATTAGATGTTTTTGCTTCTGGAAGCGAATATGATTCCAAATTTTGGAATGCTGTTTTTAGGCAAGCACTAATTGAAGGTTTACTTGATAAAGATATTGAAAATTATGGTTTACTAAGTTTAAGCAATAAAGGAAAAGAATATTTAAAAAATCCTTATTCTTATATGCTTAGTAAAGATCATGATTATGAAGATTTAGATGATGAGTATTCTGGCACAATCGGAGGAACAAGCACAATTGACAACGAGTTGTTAAGCATATTAAAAGATGTGCGTAAGAAAGTTGCTAAAAGCAACAATTTGCCTCCATTTGTTATTTTCCAAGATCCTTCATTAGAAGATATGGCCATTCAATATCCTATTACTATTGACGAAATGCAGCAAATTGCAGGAGTTGGAATGGGAAAAGCAAAACGATATGGCAAAAAATTCATTGATATTATTAGTAAATATGTTGAAGAGAAAGAAATAATACGTCCTCAGGATATGATTGTTAAATCAATTATAAATAAATCGGGAGCCAAGGTATATATTATAAAAAGTATTGATAGACAAATGCCTCTTCCGGATATTGCAAGTGCTAAAGGTCTTGAAATGCCAGAACTTCTTCACGAAATTGAATCTATTGTACAATCTGGGACAAGGTTAAATATTGATTATTATATTAATGATGTCATAGATGAAGATAAACAAGAAGATATCTTCGAATATTTTAGAGAAGATGCAGAAACAGAATCACTAGAAGAAGCTCTTAAAGAATTAGGCGAAGATCAATATTCTGAAGAAGAAATACGTTTGATAAGAATAAAATTTTTCTCAGAACTTGGAAACTAATTATTATATCAATAAACATTCTTAAATCTTTCTTTTATATTTTATTTGTTATATCTCAATAAATACAAGCAAAAACTTAAAATCTACAAAATTGCATGAAACACATACTTCAGATAAATAACCTTTGCAAAAATTACAATAACATTAAAGCCATTAATAATATTTCGTTAACAGTTAAAAAAAACGAAGTTTATGGTCTGTTAGGTCCAAACGGAAGCGGGAAAACTACTACTTTAGGAGTGATTTTAGATGTTTTAAAAGCAAATGGAGGCAACTACAAATGGTTCGATAATAACAAATCATCGAGACATAAGATTGGATCTTTACTAGAAACCCCTAATTTTTATCCCTATTTAACATTATACGAAAATTTAAAGATAGTAGCCACTATAAAAAATGCTCCAGAAAAAGATATTATTTATTCTTTAGGAGTAACAAATTTATTAACCAGAAAACATAGTAAATTCAGCAATCTTTCGTTAGGAATGAAGCAACGACTAGCGTTAGCTTCTACATTAATAGGCAATCCTGAGGTATTAGTCCTTGACGAACCTACAAATGGACTCGATCCGGAAGGAATTACTGACGTTCGAAATATTATTAAAGCTGAAGCTGCAAAAGGGAAAACAATAATCTTAGCTAGCCATATTCTCGACGAAGTTGAAAAAGTATGTTCTCATGTTGGAATATTAAAATCAGGGAAGTTAATTGCTAATGGGAAAGTTAAAGAATTGCTTAATTCAAATGACCTTTTATACTTAAATTCTGAAAACAATGAAACATTATTGAAATTAATTAAAAAATCAGATATGGTATCAAATATTGTAGAAACCAAACCCGAGATAATTATTACCTTAAATAATAACTATAAAGCTTCTGATTTTAACGAATATGCATTTAACAATGGCGTTATTTTAAATACAATTCTCACAAAACAAGTAAGCCTTGAGAAACAATTTTTAGAATTGGTAAAATAATATTCTTATTCACATATTCAATATTCATAATCACAAATTATAATTTCAAATAAAATACAATACAATGAAGAAATTATTTGTTATCGAAAAAATTAAAACCTTATCATATCCATCATTTATTAGCTTGATTGTTATTCACTTTATACTATTTTTAATTGTAACTTTAGTTATAAATCGCATACAATTTAGTGCTCCGGGATTTTCAATACACGATTTGTATAAATTCCCTAATGTATTCAAGTTTATTCCATGGATTGCAAGTTGGTTTAATATTTTTCTTGCCATTATTATTATTCTACTTGTAGGAAATGAATTTACTTATAGAACTTTTAAACAAAATGTAATTGATGGATTAGAAAGAACAGACCTTATTTTGGGTAAATTAATTGTAATATTCTCAATTGCAATATACTCTTTAGTTTTAGTAACAATATCTTCATTAATATTCGGATTTATTAATACAAAAGATGTTTATTTCGGACTAATATTTCAAAACTCTAATATTTTAATAGTTTATTTTATCCAAGCTATTGCTTATATGTCATTAGGAATGCTTTTTGCTTTATTGTTTAAAAACAATGCTCTTTCTATTATTTTATTTCTTTTATATTCTTTCCCAACAGAGCCAATTATCCGTTCGTTTTTTTCTGAAAATATTAGACAGTATTTCCCTATTAAAATAATTTCTAATTTAACACCTAAACCCGAGATCTTTAATTTACAACAATCAGCAAATTTTCACTCTCCATCAGGGGATAATTTTATTAACATACAAGGGATGAATATTGTGCCGGAACAATTATCGTTACAATCTACAACTGTTATTGCTATTGCATATATATTGTTTTTTATTACTATTTCGATATTTATTATGAAAAAACGAAATTTATAAAATAAGCAGGATATTATCCTGCTTATTAAATTCCCCTAACTTTTTCCCTAATTACATTAAACTTTTAAGTTAATTATATAATCGCACATCTCATAATCTTCACAATCGATATAATGCTTTAATAATTTCTTTCTAAATTCATTATCGTAAAAATATGGATGTACGCTATCAAATAATAGCTCTTCATTAATTGTCATATGAAAATAATCGTCTTTTGAATAGTTTAACTCTACAAGGTCTTCGTTTATATTTAACTTTCCCAACTCCTTAATCTGTTGTAATTTTTCATCAATATTATCTTTATCATCTACTCTTTCTCCATACTTTTCTAGAAATTTAATTATTCTAAATTGTAATTTTATCGATTCATTATTTTCATGTAATAAAGATTTATTTAATTTAAATTTTGTTTCTAACAGCCCAGAACGACTATCCGAGACAGGTTCGTTTAATAGTGTTCGAACAAATTCTTCATTCGTATGGATAATTTCCAAATTTGTTTTTACTTGTTTCTTCAACAACTCTACAACTTTTCTCAACTGCTCTTTCATCACATATAAAATTGATAAATCAACATAAGCCTATTGGCTAAAATGTTTTATATTTTCATTAAGCTAATCTAAGTAATTATACCTTATCACAATAAAAAAGTCATTTACTTTTGATAAGCATACAAAAATAAGTGATAATCAAATTTTATATTTAAGTATTCGTATTAACGAATAAATTTTATTGATTAAATATTATAAATTTTCTTATGTGGATTTATGCACTTTTTGTATCCAAAGCATCTCTTAAGCCATTACCAATCATAGTAAACGACAAAACCATTAACATTATTGCAAATCCGGGGATTATAGCTAAATATGCTTTATCTACAATAATATATCCGTAATGATCTTTAATTAAACTTCCCCATGATGGAACAGGAGGTTGTACTCCCACTCCAAGAAAGCTTAATCCTGCTTCGAGTAATATTGCTGTGGCAAAATTTGCTGCCGAAATTATTATAACCGGACTAAGTGAGTTAGGTAATATATGTTTAAATATTATTCTATAATTACTAAAAGCTAATACTCTGGCGGCTTTAACATATTCTTGTTCTCTAATACTTAACACTTGTCCTCTAACAACTCGCGCAACTTCAACCCACATAGTTAAACCTACGGCAATAAATATTTGCCAAAATCCTTTACCAATAACAAGAGTAATTGCAATTACCATTAGCAATGTAGGAATCGACCAGATTACATTTATCAACCACATTATTATATCATCAACCCAGCCTTTATAATAACCAGCTAATGCACCTAAAGTTATTCCAATAATTAAGGATATAAGAACCGATATAAATCCAACAGATAAAGAAATTCTTGTTCCAATAAATACTCTACTTAATAAATCTCTGCCAAACCTATCTGTTCCTAATAAAAAATATTTTGTAACAATATTATCTTCCTTGATAGTTTCTTTTAAATCATTATAGTTAACAGTTTGTTTATTCCCATAAATATCGAAAAAACTAAAATAATTATTTTTACATCTAATTACAGAATCTTGATTAATAGCAAAAACAACATTTATTGGATCATAGTTTTTTAAAAATATCTCTTTATCTGGATTATATTCTTCAACAACTAACTTGTTATTATTATAATAATATTTATTAATAGGAACAAACCAATAGTCATTTCTTTTTCCGTTTAACATTTTGCTAAAAACACTTGTTCTTGTGTGTTTTTCATTTTTCCGTACTTTTAGCATTTTTACAGAAAATCCGGGCGATTGTGTTGTAAGTTCAAGAAATTGCTGATTAGCAAAAGGTGTTTTATCGGGAACTATTAAATATCCGAGAATTGAAATTACAATACTTATAGATATAAATATTAATCCAACAACAGATAATTTGTTTTTTAAAAATCTCTGCCACGCTAAATAATCTAGCGACCCCATATTTCTATAATCTTTTTTATGTTTCTTTCGAAATATCATAAAATCATATTGCACAATTTACATTGTATTAGTATTGTCTGTCTTTCCATGTGTATTTTATAAAACTACTAATTATAGCAATAAAAGTAACATAAAATATATATATAAATTGAACAGGAATTATAAACAATAAAAGCTTCTGTTTCTTGAAGAATTTTGTTACAGGAATAAATATAAGAATATCAATTACTGTTTTAATTAAAAAAATAATTAAAAAACTATATAAGAATTCTATGTATATAAAAGATAAAATAATATTTAGCAACAAAACACTATTTACAAGAAACACAATTAATGATACAACAATACTATCAACATCAAAATACAGTTTGCTTTTTGAAGTCCATCTAACTCTTTGATTAAAAAATTCATTTAAAGTATTTAAACAAGTAGTACTTACTATAGCGTCAGAGTTCTTTAGAAACATTATTTTATTTCTATTCTCTTTTTTCAAATTATGTAAAAGAAAAACATCATCGCCGGAAACATGTTTATTTTCGAGCATATTATCAACAAATACATTCTTTTCGAAAGCTAAATTTGCACCATTACAAATAAATGGATGTTTTACACCTGTTGCTCCTGCGCCCGCACCAATTAAGCTCATAAATTCAAGAGATTGCGCTTTTTGAAAAAACGATTTGTTCTCGTTCATTACAACAGGAGAAATTATCATTTTAGGCTTTTCTGTTTTATAAAATTCTGCAATTGCAGCTACCCAATTACAACTTACTCTGCAATCTGCATCTGTTGTAATTATTAACTCACCTTTTGCAAGATTAACACCTTCAATAATTGCATTTTTCTTTCCAAACTTATTATTCTGAAGGTTTATTAATCTTATATTTTTAACTTCTCGAATATATTCTTCTACAATGTTCTCTGTATTATCTTCTGAATGATCGTTTACAATAATTATTTGCAATCTATCTTTTGAATAATTTTGCAACACTAAATCGTCTAATAAATTAGTTATTACTTCTTGCTCATTACGAACGGAAATTATCACACTAATATTTACAGTACGCGAATAACTATTTATCCTATAAAATGGAATTTTTCTCCATCCAATATAGAAACAGAAAATAAGCAAAACATACATTAGAGATATTATCCCAAATATTATAAATATAATTATCATTAATTTACAAATGCTTTATACAAATAAAAAATATTACTTCAAATAATTTACAAAACACATATTGATTTCAATTTCAATATTTACTAAATTAGCTTAATAAAATAAATTAATTATGGATACTGAGAATCCTTTTAAATTAAATTTTAAAGATAAAGATAAACTTTTACAGATTGCACGCCAAACTATTGAAGAATATATTCGGTATGGTAAAAAGATATCAATAAACGAATCATCATTATCGGATATATTGAAAACCAAATGTGGCGTTTTTGTTACTCTACATAAAAACAATATGTTACGAGGATGTATAGGTCGATTTAACGATACCGATCCTTTATTCATTATTGTACAAAAAATGGCAATTTCAGCTTCGAGTCAAGACCCAAGATTTCCGGCTGTTACAACAGAAGAATTAGACAAAATTAAAATTGAGATATCGGTACTCACGCCTCTAAAAAAAATAAATTCTATTGATGAATTTATATTAAAAAAGCACGGCATTTATATTAAAAAATGGCATTCTTCAGGCACTTTTCTTCCTCAAGTTGCTAATCAAACAGAATGGACAAAAGAAGAATTCTTAGGTCATTGTGCACAAGACAAAGCTGAGATTGGATGGAATGGATGGAAAGATGCCGAACTCTTTACTTATGAAGCTATTATTTTTAGCGAAAAATAAACAAACTATTTATATTAATACATAAAAAAAAGTCCGGCAAAACCGGACTTTCTTATTTAATATCAAATTTTTATTTAAAATATACTAAATGCAACAGTTAAACCTGCCATTACAACAGAAACCATAGTCATTAGTTTTATAAGAATATTAAGTGATGGACCTGAAGTATCTTTAAATGGATCTCCAACAGTATCACCAACTATTCCAGCCTTATGAGTATCGCTACCTTTTCCTCCGAAGTTTCCTTTTTCAATATACTTTTTAGCATTATCCCAAGCTCCACCCGAGTTGTTTAACGTAATAGCTAAAGCAAATCCTGTAACTAATCCGCCCATTAACAAACCAACTACTCCTGCAACACCAAGAACAATACCAACAATTATTGGTACGGCAATAGCAAATATTGAAGGTAATAACATTTCTTTTTGTGCTCCTTTAGTAGAAATATCAACACATTTTGCATATTCAGGAGTTGTTTTTCCTTCCATAATACCTGGGATTTCTCTAAATTGGCGGCGTACTTCTTCAACCATAGAACCTGCAGCACGTCCTACAGCTTTCATTGTCATTCCACTAAAAACAAATGCCATCATAGCTCCTAAGAACAATCCTCCTAATAATATAGGATTGAATAATGTTAAATCGTAAGCACTAGTAAAATCTCTTATCGAAGCTTCTGATAATTTAATAGCTTTTTCTCCAGCTTCAACAACAGGCAAATTATTGTTATAAAACAACACATCTCCTATTTTCTCGAAACCATCGCCCGCCATTTTTCCCAGCCATAATCGAATCTCTTCCATATAAGCAGCAAGTAAAGCCATTGCAGTAAGAGCAGCCGAGCCAATAGCAAATCCTTTACCGGTAGCGGCAGTAGTATTACCTAACATATCTAATGCATCGGTACGTTCTCTAACTTCTGCATCTAATCCGGCCATTTCGGCATTTCCTCCGGCATTATCGGCAATAGGTCCAAAAGCATCAGTAGCTAATGTAATACCTAAAGTCGACAACATTCCAACAGCAGCAAATCCAATACCATAAACTCCTAAAGCAAAATTATTAAACCCCCCGGCAAAACCATACGAGCCAATAATAGCGAGAACTATTGTTACAACAGGTATCCAAGTAGAATACATTCCAACAGCAATACCCTCAATAATAGTAGTTGCCGGTCCTTGTTGTGCTTGTTTTGCAATTCCTCTAGTAGGTTTATATTCGTCTGAAGTAAAATACTCGGTTGCCTGACCAATAATAACTCCTGCAAGCAAACCAACAGCTACAGATCCAAAAATCCCCCAACTTATCCAATTAAAATATGCTAATATTGCTACGGCAATAAGTATCAAAAAAGAACTTCCTCCTGTACCCAAAAGCAATGCATTTAATAGGTTTTTCTGAGTAGCAGATTCTTTTGTTCTTACCATGAAAATACCAATAATTGAAAGTATAATTCCTATTGCAGCAACAAGCATAGGAGCAATTATAGCTTGAACTTGTTCAACACCTGCAATTACAGGAAGAGCAGCACCAAGGGCTGCAGTTGCCAGAATTGATCCGGTGTACGATTCGTACAAATCGGCTCCCATACCTGCAACATCACCAACATTATCGCCAACATTATCGGCAATAGTAGCAGGATTACGAGGATCATCTTCAGGAATACCGGCTTCAACTTTGCCTACCAAATCGGCTCCAACATCAGCAGCTTTGGTATATATTCCACCACCAACACGCGCAAATAATGCTTGAGTAGAAGCTCCCATTCCGAAAGTTAACATTGTTGCGGTAATTTCTATTAGTTTAGCATGTTCTGTTGTTCCGGGATGAACAAATGTTAATCCTAAGAAATGCCATCCTTCTTGCATATGAGCAGCAGAATAAACTAATTTGTTAAGAATTAACCACCATAAACTAATATCAAGTAGTCCAAAACCAACAACAACTAAACCCATTACGGCACCACTTCGAAAAGCAATCTGCAAACCTCTATTTAAAGACTTAGATGCTCCATGAGTAGTTCTAGCTGAAGCATATGTTGCTGTACGCATACCTAAATATCCACACAATCCCGAGAAAAATCCGCCGGTTAAAAAAGCCACCGGGACAACTGGATTTTGTACTCCACAATATGCAAGTATTGTTAATATAATAAATAACACAAAAAACACAATACTGACAACTCTATACTGACGAGTTAAATAAGCCATTGCTCCTTCTCTTACATATTGTGCAATTTCTTTCATCCTACTTGTTCCTTCAGAATTCTTCATCATATCTTTGAAGAAATAAAGTGCAAAAATCAATGCAATAATTGATGCAAAAGGAATAAACCAAAAAATACCATTCATAGTTTAATTGTTTTTATTAATAATTAATTTCCCATAATTTTCTATACAAACTGACACTCTTACACTTAGCATACATGTAACTATTTACATATATTCTATTGTGCCAGTAAAAATAATGTTTAAATTTTATGTACCAAACGATAAAAGATAAAAATATTAATTAATGAAACTTTTCTTTTTTTGTTACGGTTAAAATCTCTATTTTTGCTATCCACCCCAATTTTTTCTATCCAAACTCCTATACTGTATTGCTTCTGCAAGATGATACGATTGGATATTTTCTTTTCCTTCAAGATCTGCAATTGTTCTTGCTACTTTTAATATTCTATCGTAAGCACGAGCCGACAAACCAAGTTTTTCCATTGCTTTTTTTAACAACAATTTACCGGGAGAATCTATCTCACAATATTTTCTTATTAATTTTGAAGGCATTTGAGCATTACTATGAACTCCATTATGTTCAGCAAATCTATTAATCTGTATTTCTCTTGCTTTTATAACTCTTTCTCTAATATTCTTGCTGCTTTCTGCAGGTCTAATTTCCGATAGTTTATCATACGATACAGGAATTACTTCAATATGTATATCAATTCTATCTAATAAGGGTCCTGAAATTTTATTAAGATATTTTTGTATTGCTCCAGGAGAACAAACGCAATCAACATTTGGATGATTGTAATATCCACAAGGGCATGGATTCATTGATGAAACAAGCATAAAACTTGCCGGATACTCAACTGTAAACTTAGCCCTACTAATTGTTATAAATCTATCTTCAAGAGGTTGACGCATTACTTCAAGAACAGAACGCTGAAATTCCGGCAATTCATCGAGAAAAAGCACTCCATTATGAGCTAACGATATTTCTCCAGGTTGAGGATAACTTCCACCGCCAACTAATGCCACATCAGATATTGTATGATGAGGTGAACGAAATGGACGACGAGTCATTAATGATGTATCTTTTTCTAATTTCCCTACAACAGAATGAATTTTTGTTGTTTCTAAAGCTTCTTGTAAAGTTAATGGAGGAATAATAGTAGGTAATCGTTTGGCAAGCATTGTTTTTCCAGCTCCCGGAGGACCAATCATAACTATATTATGGCTTCCTGAAACGGCAATTTCCAATGCACGTTTTACATTTTCTTGACCACGAACATCGGCAAAATCAACAGAATAATTATTAATATTAGTAAAAAATATTTCACGAGTATTAATAATTGTTTTTTCAATTATCTTATCGTTATTAAAAAAATCAATTACTTCTTTTATATTTTCAACACCGTAAATATCTAAATTATTTACAACAGCTGCTTCATTTGCATTTTCTTTTGGCAAAATAAATCCTTTATATCCTTCTTTACGTGCCTGTACTGCAATCGGCAAAATTCCCTTAATCTTACGAACTCCTCCATCAAGCGAGAGCTCTCCCATTATCATGTATTTAGACAAATCATCAGATTTTATTTGCTCTGATGCTGCTAATATTCCAATAGCTAAAGGTAAATCATAAGCTGCTCCTTCTTTGCGAATATCTGCCGGAGCCATGTTAATTACTATTTTTTTACCGGGGATTTTATAACCATTTGTTCTAAGAGCCGAATCAATACGTTGCTGACTTTCTTTAACTGCATTATCGGGTAAACCAACAAGATGAAAATTTATACCTTGCGAAACATTTACTTCTATAGTAATAGTTGTAGCATTAATGCCTTGAACTGCACTCCCATAAGTCTTTACAAGCATCTAAAAAAGTTTAAAAAGTTTAATCAGTAAGATTTATCTCAATATAATGAATTAAAGAATGAATAACTTTAATATGAATCTCTTGAACTCTATCTGCATATTTCGAAAAAGGGGCTCGTATTTCTATATCGCAAATATTAGAAAGTTCTCCTCCATTTTTCCCGGTAAGAGCAATAACAGTAATCCCTTTTTCCTTTGCAGCTTTAACTGCTTCTAAAACATTTTTAGAATTCCCACTAGTACTAATAGCAAGTAAACAATCTCCTTTTTTACCATTTGCTTCTATAAAACGAGAAAAAACATAATCGTATCCAAAATCATTTGCAGTACATGAAATATGTGTAGGGTCAGAAATTGATAATGCAGCAATAGCTCTGCGGTTTTCACGGAATCTTCCTGTGAGCTCTTCGGCAAAATGCATAGCATCACTCATAGATCCACCATTACCACACGATATTATTTTGTTTGAATTATTTACTGAAGAAACCATTGTCTTACCGGCTTTTTCAATAGCATCAATATTTTTTTTATCTGAAATAAACAATTCTAATATTTCCTTAGCTTCTTTTAAATTTTGTTCTATTATATTCATTAATCTAACTTTTTATAGTCTTCTATTTTATATTATATGCTAAGATAATAATCTTTATAGATATAATTGTTGTTAGATAAATAATATATAGTAAAATTTAAGCAATAAAAATATTACAATATCTTATTATCTTTATTTTTATAGCTAGGCAACAGAAAACAAGTAAAAACTTTACTTTAATGATTTTTTTGTTTGTTCTATTATTATTCCAACAATTATTAATACTAAACCCACAATTGTTGTATAATAAATATTTTCGTGTAATATAAAATGAATAAATATAAGAGATACAAAAGGAGTTAAAAATATTAAATTAATGATTTTAGTTGTTGTTCGAGAAAGCTGCAAAGCTTTAAGCCACAGCACATAAGTAAATGCCATTTCGAACATTCCAATATAAACAGCAGAAATTAAACCATAAATACTTATACTTAACGATGAATATATTACTGTTGTTACAAAAATAAAAATTACAGCAAAAAGAAAATTATAAAACAGCCTAATAATTTGATTTATATTATCTTTCATGTTATACAACCAATATAAAGCCCACAATATAGAACTCCCAAGTGCTAGAAATATCCCAAGAGGTTCGGTAATACTATAATCAAACAATTTCCCTTTTGACGAAATAAAAATCACACCAATAAAACTAATTATCAATGCTATAATGCTTTTAAATGCAAGTTTTTGTTTTAATATTGGAATAGATAATAAAACTAATGTTATAGGCCAAATATAATTTAATGTCTGAGCAATTTGCGCCTGCAATAAAGAATATGCCTTAAAAAGGATAGTATAATATAAAAAAGGGCTTAAAAATCCAAGTATAATAGATTTCTTTATATCATAAACTTTAATTGTAAATATAAATTTTACTTTTTTCTGAATTACAATTATAAGAAACAAAATTACTAAAGCTGTAATACTTGAATATAATAGTAGTTGAAAATAATCGCTATGAAGTAAGCCTATTTTAAATGCTGAAGCAGAAGTTCCCCAAAATAAAATAGCTAGAGAAACATAAATATATGCTTTATTACTTTGCTTCATAAAAAAATAATTTCGATTTTTTTCTTGCTAAGTTATTATACCATAACTATTTTCTTAGTTTTCGATATGACTAAATAAATAATATATATCCGACTGAGCTTCTCGTAAAAATGAATCTATCCTGCTCCCCAGATCTTTAACAAAATATTTTTCTCTATTAAGCCTTTTTAAATATATAGAATCGTCAATTTGTAAATTATTATAGTCTTCTTTTAAAATCTTTAGTTCTTCTTGACAAATACTCAATTCGTCTTGAGATGCGTAATACCAATTAATTGTTTTCTGAAGTTTATTAACAACTTCTGAATCTGATATTTCAGCATTTTTTAAATTAATTGTTTTTGTCGAATCTTTAAATAGTTTTAATATACTATCAATTTTATATATATCAATAGCATAAATTCTTGATAGTAAATTATTTGTTTCAATATTTAAACTATCGATTTCATAGGTATCTATTTTTTCACTATTTTCTTTACAAGAACATATTAAAAATATAAAAAAGAAAATATACCTTAATAATTTATAAAAAAATGTCATAAGCAATATTATTCAATTATGTTTTTACTTATAATTTCTTAAAAATACTTATTTCAAATATAATAATCAATAATCTTATTTTATATTTTTTTATTCTTCAAGATTTTACGAAAAATTTTTGAGTTATTCCGATTTTAAATTTTTCAAATATAGAAAATTCGAAATTCCCAATAATAGAAATTTTCTATAAACATAATTTTCTACTGATCCCTATTTTTGGCAGGTATCAAATTGTTGATGTTTATCACTTTGAAAACACACTTTTTAGATGGGTATCTATTTTGGTGGGTAAATAATATTTTTTATGTATAAAATTTCTAAACAAAATATATACTAAAAAAGCCTCAATTCAAAAAAGAATTGAGGCTTTAAAAAAGTCGGCGACGACCTACTCTCCCACTATACGCAGTACCATCGGCGCTATTAGGCTTAACTTCTCTGTTCGGAATGGGAAGAG
>Ga0190304_1000008_pt1 | contig 96787 bp, 93 predicted proteins | sample 48700712_MG_FD_161670 | JGI IMG/M metagenome (GOLD analysis project Ga0190304, IMG submission 161670) | Hydrothermal vent sediment bacterial communities from Southern Trench, Guaymas Basin, Mexico - 4870-07-1--2_MG | ecosystem: Environmental > Aquatic > Marine > Hydrothermal vents > Sediment ...
TTTTAGTTACAGTGTATCTCCTGATGGGAGGATGGTGGCTTACACGAAGCCTTTTAAGGAGGAGAGGCATCCTGATATATATGTTACAGATGCGGAGTTATTTATAGCGAACATAGATGGGACGGGCAGGAATCAGTTGATGGAGACGGAGGGGGTGGAGGAGTTTGTGAAGTGGCTTGGGGATGGTAGGTCGTTGATAGTGGAGTATCAGGATGGGAGAGTGAAGAAGGTAATATTAAGGAAGAAGAGGAAGTGAGGGGTTTGGGTTATGAGGAAGGTAGTGATTTTAATTTTATTGAGTCTTATAACGGGCGTTTGCTACGGTACGCGGTTTTATGTGTGTATAGACCCGGGGCATTGTGGCGAGGGCTATGACCCGGGTGCTATGGGACTTAATGGAAATGAGCAGCCGGACGAGTCCGATTTTAATTTATGGATAGCCCAGGATTGTAAGACATATCTGGAGTCTGTTCTTCCTCCGGGGCAGGCTGTGATACTGACAAGGCAATAGAGACAGATGATACCTTTATAAAAGCTGTTAAATTACCCCGCGCTTTGGAGATTATAGAAACAATAATCCTTAGTCCTGATGATTATAAAGATGGAGAAGTAGAATTAAAGATAAAAAGGCTTTTAGGGCCCAAAAGTGAGACCAGGAAGATAATCTTTTTGAGATAAATATGCTTATTTAAGCAATTTGAAATTGCCTGCTAAATCAGTTATAGGGTAAATTTAGTTTCCAATTCTGACAGAGCCTGAAATTAGTATTTATTATAAATTTACTGACCTAATTTTTTCCTTTAAACTCTATAATCTAAAGGAGGAAGTGGATGACTATTTCACTTCAGTTTATTATAATTCTTGCTTATTTTGTTATTCTTTTAATTGTGGGACTTTTTGCCCAAAAACTTGCCAGGTCTGAAGCAGACTTTCTCATTGCAGGTAGAAATCTGGGATTGGTTCTTTGCAGTGTGGTTGTAGTGGGAGAATGGCTGGGCGGCATGAGTACCATCGGGGTTTCAGAGAGAGCATACACATCCGGTTTTTCTCCAGCATGGTATAATATTTCAACTGCTTTGGGTATGTTGATTTTCGGATTAACACTTGCTGTTGTTTACCGAAAGCACCATGTTTACACTGTGGCAGAGATGATAGAAAAATTATACAATAGAAACACACGAATAGTGGCTGCAGTATCTTTCCTGATAGCCTATATCATACTGGCATATGTCCAGGTTCAAACTGTGGGTTCTGTAATGGCTTCAACGCTTCATATACCTTTAAATACAGGTATTATAGTGGGGGGATTGCTTGTTACTATCTATATAACAGCAGGTGGATTCTGGTCTATAACCTTTACAAATCTCATTCATGTAGCTCTTTTATACACCTCGTTGATCACAGTATTTATAATTGCTCTCGTCAAAATTGGAGGATATGGAGGACTATTCAGAGCACTTGAAGAAGCAGGAAGAAATATACGAGTTTATCAGAGTCCCTTTGGAATAGGTGTATCAAGGGTTTTTGCGTGGATAATCGGTGGTATATTCGGGGCCTTTGCTGCTCAGGCTTCCATACAACCTGTTTTTGCAGCTAAGGATTTAAAGACTGCACGAAATGCCTCTTTACTTTCAGCTTTGTTTATTGCCCCAGTTGGTATAATGACCGCTACACTGGGTATGGTCGCTGCTACGGGCAAATTCGCCAATGTTCCTAATCCAAAACAAGCCCTTCCATCTCTTCTCATGAGCAGTAATTTTATTCCTCCCTGGCTTGGCGGGATTGCCCTCGCTGGTATTCTTGCTGCAATACTTTCAACTATAGCTCCGGTCATGTTTGCTGTATCTACCATACTTACCAAAGACATATATCACCTCCTGTTACACAAAGAAGCTACTGATTCTCAGCTTCTTAGAAAGTCGCGTATTTTTACTCTGGTTGTTGGTCTTGTTTCCATACCTCTGGCCATCTATCTTAGAGGTTTTATACTGGACACTGCTTATATTTCTTATGCAATTAGGACAGCTGCCGCCGTTATAGTTGTAGGCGGTGTGTACTGGGTTGTCAGGGGTAAACGAATACCCACACCGAAAGCTGCCTCCTGGGCCCTCCTTGGAGGTACTTTCTTTTCTCTCCTTTTTGTCATTCTTAAATATGCAGTTGGATTCAAAGTCGATAAAGTATATGGGGCTCTTTTTTCATCGTTGGTTTTATTAATAATAATTTCGCTTATAGATAGGAGAAAATCATGAAGCCATTGAAGGGTATAAAGGTTCTTGATCTTTCAAGGGTTCTTGCTGGCCCCACTGTGGGTATGGTACTGGGTGACCTGGGGGCCGATGTCATCAAAGTTGAGCGTCCCGGTGTTGGAGATGAGACTAGAGGGTGGGGTCCTCCTTTTAAAGGTGGAGAGAGTGCATATTACATGTGTGCTAACAGGAATAAAAGGAGTATGACACTGGATCTCAAACATCCTAAAGGAAGGGAAATACTGGAAAAATTAATTAAAAGATCAGATGTAATGATTCTGAATTTTCTTCCTAAAACCCTCGAAAGTCTGAAGCTCGCCTACGAAGATGTTGCGAAAATTAAAAAAGATATAATCTGGGCATCCATCACAGGATTTGGCCTCACAGGGCCAAGAAAAAACAAACCAGGGTACGATGTTCTTATTCAGGGTATGAGCGGCTTTATGAGTATCACAGGGGAAGCAGAGGGCCCTCCCATGAAGGTAGGTGTTGCAATATGCGATGTTTTTACTGCTCTATATACCGTGATCGCCATAGAGGGTGCTCTCATGATAAGAGATAAAACTGGGCATGGTGCCAAAATTGACAATTCTCTCCTTGAATGCTCAATTGCTTCTCTTGTAAATGTGGCTAATAATTACTTAATCGGAGGAATTGTTCCCAAAAGATATGGAAATCAACATCCTAATATTGTTCCCTATCAGGCCTTTAAGACTAGCGACGGTTATATAATAATCGGTGTAGGTAATGAAGAGCAGTGGAAAAGATTTTGTGAAGTAATCGAAAAGCCTGAATTGGCTACGGATGAGAGATTCATAAATAATGCCAGGAGATTGGAGAATAGAGATATACTTATTCCCATGTTGGAGAAAATTATTGAATCAAAAGATTCTTCATACTGGCTGGAGCGTTTGGACAAAGCCCGAATACCATCTGGACCCATCAATACTGTTGATAAGGCTATAGAAGATATTCAGATAAAAGAGAGAGGATTTATCCAGGAGATCAATCACCCTACTGCTGGTACAATAAGATTGATGAAAAATCCAATACATATGGAGGGCGTTGATTTAGGTATATATCGTCACCCACCACTCCTGGGAGAACATACTGAAGAGATATTACAAGAGTTAGGATATAAAAAGGAAGAGATAGAGGACCTAAAAAAGGAAGGAGTTGTTTAGATATGGAGTATGAAATTAAACTTAAGGCGGATTGGTGTAAAGGGTGTTATATATGCGTGAAGATATGCCCTAAAAAAGTGTTTGATATAAGTGAAACAGAAGGTAAATACGGTTTTAGAGAAGTTGTAATAGCACGTTCTGAAGATTGTATAGGATGCATGCTGTGTGAGAATTTTTGTCCTGATTTTGCCATAGAGGTTGTGAGGAGGGAATATGCCAACAAGGAAAATTAAGCCCTATTTACCTCCAGGGAGATATTTTATGCAGGGAGACGAAGCTGTTGCAGAGGGAGCTATTGCTGCTGGTTGCAGATTTTATGCAGGTTATCCTATAACACCTGCCAGTGAGGTGATTCTCAGGATTGAAAGGAGACTTAGAGAAGTTGGGGGTGTTTATTTTCAGGGAGAGGATGAAATTGCCTCCATTGCTGCATGTATAGGAGCATCCTGGACAGGCACAAAGGCTATGACTGCTACAAGCGGACCTGGGTTCGATTTGATGATAGAAAACCTTGGATATGCCATTATGACTGAAACTCCCCTGGTTCTCGTAGATGTACAGAGGGCCGGCCCATCCACAGGGCAGGCAGCCCGTCCGTCTCAAGGTGATTTTCATCAAGCAAGATATGCATCACATGGTGATTACGAAATTATAGTTCTTTCTCCCTGGTCTGTTCAGGAAATGTTTGAGATGGGAGTGAAGGCTTTTAATTTAGCTGAGAAATTCAGAACCCCTGTTATAATACTAACAGATGAGGCCGTAGGTCATCTTAGAGAGCCCCTTGATATTCCTGAAGAGGTTGAGATTTTTGATAGGGAGCATGATCCCTCTGCACCTCCATTCGGTATGGACCCAGAAAATCCTGCACCTATGCCCCTTTTTGGTGACGGCGCAGATCTTTTAATCACAGGATCCACTCATACTGAATGGGGGTTGAGGAGAACTAGAGACCCTGAGACTCAGAAAAAATTACTTACACATTTAATGGGTAAGATAAGACATCACTTGGATGAAATAGTAGAAATCGATGAAAAATATATGAAAGATGCAGAGATAGCCCTCGTAGCTTATGGAATTAGTGCGAGGAGTGCATTAGAAGCTACAAGAAGACTGAGAGAAAAAGGAATCAAAGCGGGGTTTCTCAGACTAAAGACAATTTGGCCTTTTTACGATGAACTGATTCGCAATATGTTGAAGGGTGTCGCAAAAATATTCGTCCCGGAGATGAATATAGGTCATTTGAATAAAGAGCTCAAGAGGGTGTTGAATATACCTGTTATCTCAATTACAAGAATAGATTCTACGGTTCTGACTCCTAGAGAAATTGTTGAAAAAGTGGAGGAAGAAGCATGAAAGATTATATGGAGTGGATAAGAACTAGTGTTTTCCCTACTAATTTTTGCCCTGGATGTGGGCATGGTATAATTCTGAAAGCTATAGCCCACGCTATGTCCCAGCTAGATATAGATAGGAAGAAAACCGTTTTTGTTTCAGGAATTGGATGCTCAGGATGGATTTCCAGCCCTTATATCAAGGCTGACACCCTTCATGTCACGCATGGCAGAGCAATTGCTTATGCTACAGGTGTGAAACTTGCTAATCCGGAATTAACTGTTATTGTGATAGGGGGAGACGGAGATATTGCATCCATAGGTGGAAATCATCTCATTCACGCAGCTCGACGCAATATAGATTTAACGGTTATAATGGCAGATAATCAGAACTATGGAATGACAGGAGGTCAGTTTTCTCCCACTACCCCTGCAGGTGCGAAAACAACTACTTCTCCTGAGGGATTCCGGGAAAGGCCATTCGATATGGTGAAACTTGTGAAATCAGCTGGTGCTCAGTATGTTGCACGATATACAGTTGCCCATTTCCCACAAATGGTTAATGCACTAAAAAAGGCAATCAAAACCAATGGGTTTGCTTTCCTACATTTTCTCAGTACCTGTCCCACACATTTTGGTAGAAGGAATATAACATCAGATCCGTACGAGTTTATACAATATTTGCGAAAAAATTCCATAAGTGTGTCTAATGCTACAGAGAAGGATTATACCACAAAGATTATAATAGGAGAGTTTTAGAATGAGAAAGGAAATAAGATACTGTGGAGCTGGTGGGCAGGGAGTGATCCTCTTAGGAATAGTCACCGCACATGCAGCGGTTCTAGAAGGCAATTACTCTTCACAGGGCGCTGTTTACGGAGCGCAGGTAAGAGGGGGGATTGCTGCCTCTGAAGTGGTTTTGAGTACCAAACCGGTAATTTTTCCCTATATTGAACAGAGTGACATGCTTCTTTCACTCTCTCAAGAGGCCTTTGATTACTATTTAGCTGGTGCCAAGAGAGGAAGTATTATAATAATAGACTCAGGTCTTATAGCAGTTGATGATAATGTGCGTGAAAAATTCAAAGTGTATGAAAAACCGTTCACCAGGTTGTCCATTAAAAATTTCAAAACACATACACTTGCGAATATGATAGCTTTCGGCTTTGTTGCACATTTTCTCAAAGAATTTATAAGCGAAGGTTCTGCTTTGGAGGCCATCGAAAGAAGTGTAAGTAAAAAGTTTCAGAAATTGGATAAAGAAGCATTCAGATTGGGGTTATCTCTATATTGATTCATAGTCCAAAATATACATAACTACCAAGTAATTCGGGGTTGTGTATATCAAAAAGATGTATTAATTTCCTTAACGTCGAGGAAAGTGCCATGAAAGGTCTTTTACCCTGAGAAAGTTCGGTGTAGAATTCCTCCATTATAAGCATGGCTTCTTTATCTCCAAGTTCTGTACGTGTTATTAATATTCCTGATACACCCCTTTCAAAGAGAGTATTTAGCACAGAATAAATAGATTCCTCTTCAGGGAAGAACGCCTTCCACAAAGAGCATGAACTTATTACCAGCATAGGATTTCTCGAATATTTAAGATAAAGAAGATCCTTAATGGCCAGTGGTTTAATTTTAGCACCATCTCGTTTTAAGGTATAGAAAGATCTCAGAGGATCATCTTCCACCGCAACAGAATGGGTAGCCAGGTGAATTACATCAAAATGGGGGACTAAACTGAAAAATCTTTCACTTTCTTCATTAATGAGTATGGTGCTTCTAACAAAAAAACGAGATGCTTTTTCAATTTCCCATCTGGCAAATGGAAAATGTCTCTTTTCAACCTCTGTGATGGCCAGTCCAAGGAATGTATCATAATTTTTTTTGAAATATCCCGAAGCCAGTATTCTGTATGCAGGGAGAATGGATATATTGTATTTCTCAAAAAGGAAGCCTTCTCCATCATGTAGTATGTTAAAGGGAATATGTATCATCCTGCCATAAGGAATAATAACTAGGTTGTTAGAGAGAAGGTATCTTTGTATAGGGTGTATCAACGTAGAATATAGATTTTCCAGAATTTCTTTGTCCGCAAAGGACTTAGCACGAGTTTTAAGCCGCTTTAAAATTTTAGAAAACCCCTGTGCCTCCACTGTGATCGTCTTTTCCCCATTCCTGAGAAAGATATAAACTTCATCACCGGAATAAAAATACTCAATTAAGTTAAAGTTAAAAGGTAGCTTTATTCTGTGGAATGTAGGTGATCTTTTTTCAAACACATTTGAAGTCAACCACCTCAGCATGAAAAGAGCAGTTTTTTCTTCATTATTCTTTAAGTGCACCTGTATGGCAATATTTTGAAGTAAAGTTGCCAATTGTGAGATTTTTTCTTCATTGTATAATTTTGGTATCAATTGGTAAAAGATATCTTTGTACTTCTTTAAAAGAAGAAAAGCATCTTTAAAACGATTTTCAGTGATCAGCCGTTTTAAATATTGATGAAACAAGGATCCCCTGATGTAGGAAGAAGAATCTTTATCCTCAATGACTTTCTGTACCTTCTCAGAATGACCATCTATTTCGTCAAAATATAGATTGTAGCTAAGCTCCAAAAAATTTACATCCACTTTTAAAGTTCCACGTCTACATAATTTTCTGATTTTTTGCAGCGTGGTGCTGGCTTCTCTTTTTTTACCCTCTTCAAGGAGAAGTTGGTAGTAAATTAATAAGGGCTCTGTTCCTCCCCATAGGAAATAATCTTTCTGGGATTTAAGTGCGAGTTCTGCCCAGTGAAGTCCCTCCTGCCTCTTACCCTTGATATAAGAAATTAATGCAAGATAAGGGTATAGGAAAGACCGCAGTCGGAATCCTATCCCCGATCTTAGTGCTTTTTTGAGATTTAATTCTGCAATGTTAAATTTCCCTTCGATGAATGACTTAATGCCACCGGCGACTCTAATAAAAGGAATTACAGCTTTGGGATGGATATCTAATTGCGCACATATTTTAATGATTTCATGGAGCTGTTTGTCTATAAGCTCTGTTTTACGAAGTTTAATAGGGATCCGTACTTTCCAGAATAAAGAAATTATGGCATGACAATATTTTTCAGCAAGCAGAAAGTCCTCCGCAGAGAGATCATAATAGAATTCAGCAAGTTTATAATTTTTAATTCCAAAATTAGCATGTGCTAAAAAGCGGTATAAAAAACCCGAAAGGATTTTTTGATATTCAATGTTGGACCCAAACACTTTTTCTTTAACTTCATTTTCTCTTTCCAACAATTTTTCGAAATGGCCAACTGCGAGAAGGTGTTGTAATTCAAAAAGATCCAAGAAAGTATTTTTATCCTTTGCCCACTTGCTTCCTGCAAGGAATTCCTCAAAAATTCCAATTGCCCTATTATAAAGTCTAAATTTTCTTCTAGTGAGTGCTTGATGTATAAATCTAAAATAGATTGCCATGACAAGACGTTCTGGCAGTTCTTGTTCATGGCTTGCTGTGAGATTAAATAATTTTTTTAAAAGTTCCCAGTTTTTAAGAGGGTCTTCCGATCTGATGCAGATCTCCTTCGCATATAGTGCAAGAATTTTAAAAACAGGTTTTGGGGTAATTTTATAAGCTTTCTCACACAATATTTCTATAGATTTGACTTCTTTTAAAGTACAGGTTGTATAAAGTCCTTCTCCCCGATATAAAATATGTACAGCTTTCTGTATCAATTCGTCTATACCACCGGCATCAAGAATTTCAGAGAAAAGTATCAGCACATCATTTTTATCTGTACTTCTTACCATTTAATTATGTTCTTTAACGAACTATGAGCTGATCCCTTCTGGGGCCCACCGAGATATATTTTACAGGAATTTTGAGTTCGTCCTCAATAAAATTTACATATTTTTTTGCATTTTCAGAAAGCTCCTGAAAGCTCCGCTCGTTTCCTTCCAGTTCAAAACCCTCCATTTCTATATAATGAGGTTCTAAACGTTCGTAATCAAGAATACTGGTGGGTGGAAATCTCAATTTTTTACCGTCCAATTTATAATGAACAGCTACCTTTATTTTTTCCAGCCCGCTTAGCACATCCAGTTTTGTCATGACCAAATCTGTTACACCATTGACAAAGGCAGAATATCGTAATACTGGTAAGTCCAGCCATCCACATCTTCTGGGACGACCAGTGGTGGCTCCATATTCATTTCCTTTTTCTCTTATGTATTTCCCTTCTTCTCCTGTAAGTTCCGTTGGAAACGGGCCTTTACCAACCCTTGTAGTGTATGCCTTAAACACTCCGTAGATTTTCCCTATACAAGTGGGTGGAATTCCTGATCCTACTGGTGCACCTGAACTAATGGTATGGGAAGATGTTACAAAGGGATAAGTTCCGAAAAAGATGTCCAGCATTGTTCCCTGTGCGCCCTCGAATAGTATCTTTTTATTTTCTTCCAAATATGAGTGGAATAATGCCACTGTGTCCGCCACATAAGGTCTAATTTGCCCAAAAAAGATGAGCAATTCATCTCTCATTACTTTCCAATCAAATGGAACATGCCCATATCTTGCGCCTATAATTTGATTGTTAAATTCCGCGGCAGTTTTAAGGCGATCAGATAACCAGTTTACATCTTTGAGGTCTGATAATCGAATACCCATCCTCATATAAAGATCTCTATATGCATAAGCAATGCCTTTTCGGGTACTACCTACCCCCTTTTGGGAACTTTCTTCCAGGAAATCCTCCTCTTTGTGATAAGGAAGCACAATATTTGCTCTTTCATCGATAAAAAATCTACCTTCTAAAGGTCCCAGTTCTTTTTCTATAAAGGAAATTTCCTCTAGCAGTATATCCGGGTCAATAAGCACTCCTGCACCTATAATGCCAATTTTATCTTTTCTGATGAGTCCTGATGGGAGAAGATGGAAGATATATTTTTTATCCTGAACTATTACCGTGTGCCCTGCATTGGCACCCCCCTGAAATCTTACAATAACGTCATAATTCTCAGAGATATAATCTACGAATCTCCCTTTAGCTTCGTCCCCCCACTGTAAACCGATTACAATATCAGCTCCCATTAGTCTTCACCACTATACAATTCCAGTGCTTCTACTACATATGCAGTATATTCGTACACGATGCCACCCCCAAGGGCACAGGCAAGGTTGGTGGCTTCGATAATTTCTTCAGGAGTAGCACCACTTTTGAGCGCTAGTTTTACGTGTTTAAAAATGCAGGGAATGCACAGTTTATTGAGGACCACGGCGAGAGTGATCAATTCTCTCTCTTTTGCTGTTAAGTATCGGGAATTATTGGCTTCTCTCCAAGCATCCAGAAATTTTTTTGCGAAAGCGCCGCTTTTTTTTCTGAATTTTACAAGGGCTTTATTAATTTTTTTTTCTTCCTGGATTGGATCTTTATGCTGTTCCAATTCCTGTTACCTTCTCCAGCATCCTTTTGGCCTTTATTCTGTTCATCTTGTATCCCAGTTCTTCAGGTTCAAACCCCATTGCCAGGCCCAGGAGCTGAGGATAGTATATAACCGGTATGTTATATTCCGTTTCAAACATTTTCTCTATCTTTTTCTGTGAGCCCTCGTACATTACACTGCAGAATGGACAGATGGAGATCATTGCATCAGCCTCAACCTCTTTAATATTATCCAGTTTGTCTTTTGTCATTTTAAGTGCATCTTCTTCTTTTATACCCAGTATGCCTCCACCACAACATTTATCTCTTTCTTTATACCAGATGGATTTAGCGCCTGTAATGTTAACTAATTCATCCAGGCTTTTAGGATTTTCAGGGTCATCAAATTCCTGATAAACCTCAGATGGCCTCAAGAAGTGACAGCCGTAATGAACAGCAATATTAAGTCCCTCTAATGGTCTTACAATATGTTCCTTGAGCTTATCGATTCCATAATCTTCGTACAGTATCCTTGCAAAGTGCCTCACTTCGACAGTTCCTCTGTACTCCTTCCCTATCTTTCTGAGCTTTTCATTTATTTTTTGTCTTAACTCTGGGTCTTTTTTCAATTCTTCATTTGCCTCAACCAGTGTTACGGTACAGGCATTGCAAAGTGTAGCAATATTGAGTCCCTTTTCTTCGGCTATAGCAAGATTTCGAGCGCTTATCAATAGATATGCTTCATGGCTCACCGATTTAACAGGAAATCCGCAACAGGAAAATTCGGGAACGTCAACGAATTCAATGCCTAATTTTTTTGCAACCTTTCTAGCAGCAAGTTCATAATTTTGAGCCCTAACAGGGATAGTACATCCCAGGAAAAGTGCGTATTTCATTGTTCCCCCTCCACAAATTTAGCTACACCTGTTTCCTCAAATATTTTCTGGATTTCTTCCGGCATGTGTTTTATCTCGGGCAAGCCATTTTTAACGCGTTTTTTGTTGTCAAATTCAGTAACTTCGTACAGCCTTCCAAATTTATGGAGGAAATCAATTTGAGCTACGAAAGAGGGATGTATGAATCCTTCTTTCACTGCTATATTTCTCAAAGCCCCCATAAGATCTGTTATTCGCACATCTTGAGGACATCTTTCCTGGCAAATATAGCAACCTGCACATAACCATATGAACTCATTCTCCAGCACCTCTTTTTTCATTCCCAGAATAGCCATCCTAATAATCTTTCTCGGGTTAAATTTTTCATCCACTTCTCTCACAGGACAGGAGGCAGTACAGGTACCACATGCAAAACATTTAAGCAGGCCCTCTCCGCCAGGTTCCTTTAGTATTTGATATTTAAAGTTTCTATCCAGTTCTGATATTTTGATAACCTGTTCCATGCTACCCCCTAGTTGTTTATATTCTACTATATAATCAAAAACATTTCAAGGTATAATTAACATGGCGTCGCCATAACTGAAAAATCTGTATTTCAATGCTACAGCTTCTTTATAAGCTTTCATAATATTTTCGCGCCCTGCCAGGGCAGATACCATAAGAAGAGGAGTGGATTTTGGCAGGTGAAAATTTGTAACCATTCCATCCACAACTTTAAAGCTGTAACCAGGATAGATGAAAAGTGATGTCCAGCCTTTGCTTCTGGTATTATCATAGCTCCAGCTTTCGAGAGCTCTAACCGTGGTGGTTCCACAAGCTATGAGACGCCCTTTGCTCTGTTTTATTTTCACTATGTTTTCTAGAACCTTCTCCGGAATTTCGTAATATTCTGCGTCCATTTTATGCTGAGTAATATCTTTAGTTTTTATTGGTTTGAAAGTTCCGGTACCTACGTGGAGAAGAATATGCTCGATTAACACTCCCTTTTGTTTTAATTGAGTGAGGATTTCTTGTGTAAAATGTAAACCTGCGGTTGGTGCCGCAATGGATCCCGGGATTTCGGCGAAAACGGTTTGGTACCATTCTTCATCTTCTTCACGAGGTTCTCTTTTGATATAAGGCGGGAGAGGTACTTTCCCATATTTATCAAGAAGGGTATATATTTCCGGTCCATGCTTTATCTCCACTATTCTTTTCCCTTCTGTAATCTCCTTTATCTCCAGCAAGATGTCTTTTCCAATCCTTATTTTTACACCCTGTTTGGCTCTCCTACCAGGCTTCGCTAGGGCTTCAAATCTTCTCTCTTCAAATATTCTTGTTACAAGAAATTCTAGCTTACCGCCTGTGTCATCTCTTCTCCCATATAATCTTGCTTTTATTACTTTGGTTTTGTTTAATACTAGTAAATCTCCCTCTTTAAAATATAGTATAATATCTTTGAAGACTCGATGTTCGATGAGTCCTGTTTTTCTATGTAAAACCAACAATCTGGCCATTTCTCGCTTGGGGACTGGATATTGAGCAATAAGTTCTTCGGGCAATTCGAAATCAAAAAGATCTATATTTAGCATATTATGATTTTAATGCATTAAATTTCTAGAATAAATTTTGAGTTATGTCTCAATTTCTTTTGACAATATATTTTAGAGAGTTTATCATTTATAGATATGGACGAAATAGTTAAGTTTCTCCTTGAGTTACAGAAAATTGATTCCCGCATCGATGACCTGAAGAAACGCAAGACTACAATACCGGAGGAGATCTCGACACTCAGGAAAGAGATTGAAGATTTAAAGAACGAGAGAGAAAAATTTCTTGAGAAGATTAAGGAGGAGATCCTTGCTCAAAAAAGACTCGAGCATGAGATAGAATCTCTGGAAGATGAGATAGAAGAGTATAGAAGAAAATCTCGGGAAGTCAAAACTAATGAAGAATACAGGGCTATGCTTCAGCAGATTGAATTTGCTGAAAAGAAAAAAGAGGAACTGGAAGAAGCGCTTTACAAAAAAATGGAAGAGGTGGAGCAATTGCAACAGGAGAAAGATGTAAAAACACAGGAATTTGATAACCTTATAAAAGAGAAAGAGAGTCTCATAAATAGCTTGCAAAAAGAACTCAATAGCTTGGATGATTTTATTCAGAAGGTAGAGGAGATACGAAAGAGAGAGATAGCCCACATTCCTCAGAAAGAACTTTTACTTTATGAGCGAATAAGAAAAAAGAGAGGAAGGGTGGTGGTGAATGTAAAAGCGGTAAGGGATATAGACAATAACATAACCGGCTATGTATGTGGTGGTTGTCATGCCGAATTGCCTACTCAATTTGTCAATGAATTAAAGCTTGCAAAGACATTAAAGAGATGCGCTAATTGTGGCAGGTTGATCTACTGGGATGAAGAAGATCTATGATATATTTGTGGACGGTTCTTCCCTGGGTAATCCTGGAGCAGCTGGTGGAGGTTTTATTATAAAGAATGACCAAGGGGAGGTTTTGATCGAGAAATCTATTCCCTTTGGTATCAAAACCAACAACGAGGCTGAGTATATGGCTCTTATTGAGGCTCTGCAGTATGCACAGAATAATGGAATACGGAGGATAAGAATATTTACAGACTCTGAATTGATGTACAGACAACTTGGGGGAAAGTATAAGGTTAAAGCCCCCAATCTTAAATTGCTTTATAATTATACCCTCACATTACTGAAGAGATTTGAAAAGTGGGATATAATTCATATACATAGAAATTTAAACAAGGATGCAGATAGACTTGCAAAACAGGCGGCAATGGAGGTGAAAAAATGAAAAAAATCATCACCGTTGAAGACATATGGCGCAGGTTTAACAATAAATATTTTGCTATTGTACTTGCTTCCCGTGAAGCTAGGAAAATAGCAAGGGATATACGCGAAGACAGATTGAAAACTGATGAAAAACCCACAATGCTTGCCCTGAAAAAACTCATAAACGGTGAAATCAAATACAGAACCATAAAAAGAAGGGTTAAAATACTTCACGATTTTGAAGTGACTTATGAAAGTGATTCTGGGGATATCAGGTAGTATTGCTGCTTATAAAGCCGCTAATATTGGTCGGCTTCTCAAAAAGAGAGGGGTAGATATCAGGGTTATACTAACCAATGCTGCCCAAAAATTTGTTTCTCCTTTTCTTTTTAAATCTCTCCTTGAGTGTGATGTTTACACTGAAGATGAATACTGGGATTATAAAGGTGGACTTCATATCCAATTAGCTCAATGGGGGGATGTATTGCTTATAGCCCCTGTTACATTAAATACAATTTCAAAACTTGCTCAGGGAATTGCTGATAATTTATTAACTTCAACTGCAGCTGGCTTTAAAGGGCCGGTTGTGCTTGCACCTGCTATGCACACTGAAATGTGGAACAATCCAATACTTCAGCAAAATATAAAAAAACTGTTACAGATGAATAATTTTTATTTAAGTGGTCCAGATGAGGGAGAACTTGCTTCAGGAGATAAAGGTATTGGAAGACTTCTTGAAGAAGAATTTATTGTAGAGGATACCATAGCAGCTTTAAAGGGTTTCCCCTTAAAGAATAAAAAGATTCTATTGACCTACGGGAGGACGGAGGAATATATCGATGATGTGCGGGTGATTACAAACCGATCATCGGGACTCATGGGCATATCTCTGGCCAAAAAGGTTAAAGAAATGGGGGGACAGCTAACACAGGTGGTAGGTGAGACATCCTATCCGCCCTATGGAAGAGATAGGATTATAAGGGTAAAAACCACCCAGGAGATGTTAGAAGTCCTTGAGAGGGAAATTGAGAATCACGATATATTGATAATGGCCGCGGCAGTTTCTGATTATGCACCTTATACAAAAATAAGAGGAAAGATCAAGAAGACGAAAGAGCTAACTTTACATCTTAAAGAGAATCCCGATATTTTAAAGCATCTTTCTAATTACAAAGGCAAAAGATTATTTATCGGTTTTGCCCTTGAGGCAGACAATATAATAGAGAATGCCAGAGCAAAACTCAACGAGAAATCTTTAGATATTATAGTAGCTAATTCTATGGGGTCTATGGGTTCTTCCAGAACCTCAGGTTATATTATATTTTCCACAGGGGTGGAGGAGAGTTTTCTGGATATGGATAAAGACTCACTGGCTGAGAAAATCCTTGAACATGTGATAAAACTATATGGTAAATAAGAATCCTATTTATATCCTGAAGGAAATATTTGATGTGGAAAAGGCCTTCGTGTTGGGGTACAACAAAGAAGCTCTGCTAGAATATTACAAGGAAAAGGCCCTAAAGTGTAGAAGATGTCCTCTCTATAAGACAAGAAATAGGCTCGTTTTTGGGTGGGGGAATCCATATAGTGGCGTTATGGCCATTGGAGAAGCTCCTGGTGTTGACGAGAATAGAATCGGGAAGCCTTTTGTTGGTAAAGCTGGCACCTTTCTTGCAGAAGCTATGGAAAAAGCCGGTATTGATAGAGAAAGAGATTTGTATATAACCAATGTCCTAAAATGTATACCCTTGGCTTTTCCTGGTTCTAGAAAAATAAGACCACCCAAAAAAGAAGAGATAAGGGCCTGTTCTTATTTCCTGGAAAAACAGATTCAAATTATAAAGCCTCGTTTGATACTTGCAATGGGAGGATTTGCTTTAAGTTATTTACTGCAGAGAGAAGTAAAAATAACAGCTAACATAGGGCAGATCTTTGAAATAAAGGATGGTATTAAGGTTTTCCCTGTCTTTCACCCTTCTAAAATCATACGAGAGGACAAAGAAGAGGTAAGAAAACATTATGTAGAGGACCTGAAAAAATTTAAAAGTCTCATGGAGGAGCTTAAGGAGTCCTAATTTCTCAGATTTTTCAAGAATTCACGCAGTTCAATAATGTTATTGAAGGCCTTGTCCGGAGAATAAGAGCGTAGAGTATGTATATCATATATACTGGTGGCAACAGCAATGGAACCAAATCCTGCCTCTTTTGCAGCTATAATGTCAAGAGGTGTATCACCGATAACAAAAACCCGATGGGGCTTTATCCCAGTAAGTTCTATTCCTCTCTTATAAGCCACTTTTAAAATTTCTGTTCTGTCTTTGGAATCAGACCCAAAACCACCGAATCTGAAAAAATGGTGGAGTCCCCCTCTTTTTAACTTAATATAAGCTCCCTTCTCGATATTACCTGTTGCGAGTCCTTGCAGTAAATTGCCGGACTTACTGATTTCGGAGAGGGTTTCTTTCACTCCATCTATAACTTTATACCCGGGTGAGCTTTGAACTTCCTCCTCTAGGAATTGTAAGTATAGATCCAAAACCTGTTGTATGTGATTCTGTTGCGGACTAATCCCGAGTTTTTTCAGGAATATTTCTTCTACAATTACCGGATCAGTTTTTCCATGGGGTGTTATCCCCTCCATTGCATTTTTAATTCCATAAAGGGAATAAAAAGCTCTTTCAAGTGCTCTTGCCCCAGCACCACCTGAGTGTATCAAAGTTCCGTCTATATCAAAGAAAAGAAAGACCATAGATTATTTTTTCTTTATGCCTTTAAGAGGTGATGGTGCCTTAATATAATCTGTGAAAGTATCAGGTGCATTTTCAAGCACTTCATATTTTTCCAAGCCTTTTCCCTGCTTATCTTTTCTTCTTCTTAAATGGGTTCTATCATGAGGATAATATAGTGGGTCGACACCAGTTACATCTATACTTTTCAGCTTTTCAACTAGTTTCAGCATTTTTTGGAAATGTTTTTTTATCTGTAGTTCTTCATTCTCATCGAATTTCAGCTTGGCCAGTTTCATTATTTTTTTAACATCAATCTCCATCTGGGTTACCCTCAATGAATTTGGGACCGATTATAATACTTCCTTTTTCAATTCTTGTATTCTTTATAACCACATTGGGCCCTATTCTAGCACCGGACTCCACATATGTCTTCCCCATAAGGGAAACGAAGGGATATATAATCACGTCCTTCTCAAGATATACATCACTTTCAACATATGTTAATTCAGGATTCAAAAATGTAACACCATTGTCCATCCAGTAATTTTTAATCCTTTTTTCCATGATCTTTTCAGCCTGAGACAGCTGTTTTCTAGTATTTATCCCCAGAATTTCTTCCCAATCTGTTATTTTATGGGCATAAACGTTCCCCACTCTTCGCTGTAAAATTTCAATCACGTCTGTGAGATAATATTCTCCCTGCTTATTGTCTGCTCTAATTTCGTGGAGCCATTCAAAGAGGGCTTCTGTGTCGAACAGGTAAATACCTGAATTAACTTCTTTGATTTCTTTTTCTTCGGGGAAAGCATCAACTTCTTCCACGATCATCATTATTCTATCACCAATAGATCTCACGATTCTACCATAACCCGTAGGATCTGGTAGTTCTGCCGTTAATACTGTAGCAATTGCTCCCCGGGAGCGATGAAATTCAAAGAGTTCCCTAGCTGTTTCTATTCTTAATAGGGGAGCATCGCCTGGAAGTACCATGAGATCAGAATCTGTGTTATCGATATACGGCTGTACTCTTTTAACTGCATCTCCTGTACCAAGAGGTTCTTCCTGTACTACAAATTGAACATTTTCACCCTTTAATGCTTCTTTAACCTGGTCCATGTAAGGGCCACCGATGACGACGAAAATCTTTTTTGGATTAAGGCTCTTCGCGACCTCTAGAGGGTAATGTAGAAGGGGCTTACCACATATTTCGTGCAGGACCTTACTTTTCCCGGAATTCATTCTTTTTGCTTTGCCTGCTGCCAGCAAGGCTATATAAAGGTCTCTGTTTTCTAAGTTTCTTCTCATTTGATTAACTCCTCTGCAGATTTAACAAGTTCATCTGGATCAAATAATTCTCCATCATATCTGTTAACAGGTATTACTTTACTATTTTTTACATAGGCCATAATTTCATAAACCAATTGTCCCTGATTCATTTCAGGGACAATAATATATTCAACTTTTCCGTCGATTTTTTCCAATGAAGTGTGAGGAAAAGGCCAGATTATCTTGGGCCTTATATAGCCTGCTTTGACACCTTTCTTCCTCAGTATTTCAACCACTTCTTTTACAGCACGGGCAACGATTCCATAAGGAAAGAATATTATTTCGGCATCTTCTATTAAATATTCTTCTACATCCTCAGCATATTTAAGTGCTTTCTCCATTTTTTTCTTGAATCGATCAAGATTCTTCCTTGCTATCTCAGGATTATTACTAGGGAATCCGTCTTCTCTGTGAATAAGTCCTGTTATATGGTATCGCACACCCTCTCCAAAGGGTAATAGATAACCGCCTACATTATTATCATCACTGTATGGAAGGTAGTTCTCCTTGACAATAGGAGGAGGTGTGAAAATTTCAATTGTTTCCGGAATGTTGACCTTTTCTCTCATATGGGAAGTGATTTCATCAGTAAGCACAACTACAGGTATTCTGAGTATTTCGGAGATATTTACAGCATCGATTACAAATTGAAAAACCTCACTGACACTTTGGGGAGCAAAAACCACGATTGGATGATCTCCGTGTGTACCCCATCTTGCCTGCATGACATCGCCCTGAGACGGCCTTGTGGGAGCACCTGTGGAGGGACCACCTCTCATTGCATTAAGTATTACAACAGGAACCTCTGTCATGGCTGCATAGCCCAGGTGTTCCTGCATCAGGGAAAATCCAGGGCCACTTGTAGCTGTCATGGCTTTCATTCCACCTAACCTTGCACCAATGCATGCAGCAAGACTACCGATTTCATCTTCCATTTGGATGAAAATACCATTAACCTTGGGAAGTTCACGGGACATAATTTCTGCAACTTCGGAAGAGGGCGTAATTGGGTAACCGGCGTAGAACCTCACTCCGGCTTTAATTGCTGCCAGTGCTGCAGCTTCATTGCCCTGCAGGAGCTTAAGAGACATTCAATAACCCTCCTCCACTTCCACTCCAAGAGCATCTGTAATTGCAGCTATCGCCCTGTCAAGTCCGTGTTCCCTGACCACAAGAGAAATGGAATCAAGAGAAGTACTTACCATTTCAATATTGACACCAGCTTCAGCAAGAATGTTGAAAATTCTTGCTGCAACTCCAGGTTTTTTGGAGAGTTCCTTACTCCCGTAAAAGACAATAAGAGCAACTTTTGGGTCATAATTAATAGCGGTACCTCCAATTTCCTCAAGGAGTATATCTTCAGATTCCTTAATAAAGTGGGTCTGACTTTCCAGTATCAAAAAAGCAATGTCTGTTTTACCTTTTGATGCCGGTCCTGCCACAATAAGTTCTACGTTGATACCACGAGCAGCCAGAAGTTCAAAAACCTCCGCAGCCACTCCCGGTCTATCCCTGACACCCCTTAAGATAATTTTAACTACTTTTCTGTTAACCCAGACTTCCTCTACTGGAAAACTCAATTTAAACCTCCTCTAATTTATTTTGTGAGAATACTTTTAATTGCATCTATATACGAATCCAGCGTATAAGCGTTAGGCTTCTCAGTCACAGCCACAAGAAGCCAATTTTCATTGAGCCCAAATTGTCCTGCATCAACTCCCGCCAGAAATCCCTTTTCTAACATCTGTTCTACCAGTGTAGCAGCAGGTAGCGGTAATTCTATCACAAATTCATTAAAAAAGGGGGCATTGAAAACACTTTGTATTCCGTCAATCTCAATGAGTCTTGAATAAAGATAATGTGCCTTATATGCACTTTGCAAGGCTACTTCTTTAATTCCTTTCTTTCCAAGCAAGGATAAATAAATCAGTGCCTGAAGTGCACATAAATTCTGATTACTGCATATATTTGATGTTGCCCTCTCTCTTCTAATGTGCTGCTCTCTCGTTTGTAAAGTCATTACAAATCCTCGTTTACCCTCTACATCCATAGTTTCTCCTATAATCCTGCCCGGCATTTCACGTATATATTCTTTCTTCGCAGAAAATAATCCAAGGTAAGGCCCTCCAAAACTCAGAGGCAGACCCAGAGGTTGGCCCTCAGCAACTGCAATGTCTGCGTTGTATTGTCCAGGAGGAGCGATAATACCGAGAGAGATAGGATTATAAACAACTATAAGGAGAATACCTGTATTTTCTGTGATGTCTCTCAGAAGGAATGGATCTTCAAGTATACCATAAAAATTTGGATGCTGGAATATTAAAGCCCCTACACCCTCTGTTATTTTTGATTTCAGATCATTGATATCCACTCTTCCGTCATATTTGTTGACTTTGATCTCTTGTAGTTCAATACCAGCCCTTGAAATATAAGTTTTCAGAACCTGGACATAAAAAGGATTAATGGATGAAGCATACAGTATTTTGTTTTTTGTTTTTTTTATTCTTATAGCCATTAAAGCAGCTTCTGCCATAGCAGAAGCCCCATCATACATGGAGGCATTGGTGACATCCATGCCGGTAAGTTCGGATATTGCAGTTTGATACTCAAAAATAGCTTGGAGAGTACCCTGGCTTACCTCTGCTTGGTAGGGAGTATAGGCGGTGTAGAATTCCGAACGAGAAGCAAGAAATGTAACAGCTTTTGGAATATAGTGGTTATAAGCACCAGCTCCGGCGAAAATTTTAAGCCCGGCATTGTTTTCTTCAGAGATATCCCTTAGAAGCTCGAAAACTTCCTGCTCTGATAGAGATTCCGGAAGATTTAATTCCCCTTTAAAGATCAGTTCCTCGGGAATATCTTTTAGAAGTTCTCTATAAGAGGAGACTCCGATGGTTTTTAGCATCTCCTCCCTATCTCTATCCGTATTAGGGAGGAAGGGATGCATTCTATTCCTCCTCTACAAGTTTTTTATAAGCTGCATGGTCAAGAAGGGCATTAATCTCTTCAGGATTTTCCATCTTGACCTTTGCGATCCAGCCTTCACCGTATGGGTCATTATTTATAATGGATGGCTCATCCTTGAGTTTTTCATTAACTTCAATAATTTCACCGCTTACAGGAGAATACACATCTGCAACGGTTTTAACAGCTTCTACAGTTGCTATTACATCTCCTTTTTTGATATTTTTCCCTACTTCGGGAAGCTCCACATAGACAATATCAGAAAGTTCATTTTGGGCGAAATCAGTAATCCCCACAATTGCAATATCTCCCTCTACCTTCACCCATTCATGCTCTTCAGTATATTTAAGCTCTTCTGGTGCCTTCATCTTTGCCTCCTTTATGTTAAAATTATACTTTTAACAGACAATTCAGTCAACAACAGGATTGACCATATCTTCATATTTCTTTAAACTTATGTAGTATGAGCACTAAAGATTCTTTTTCATTGATAGCTCGTTATTACGATAGAATAATGCATCGTGTTAACTACCAAGAATGGGCGGAGTACATAATACAAATTATGAATCTGTCGCCTCTAAAGAAGAAGACAAGATTGCTCGATATCGCGTGTGGAACAGGGACAATGGCACTTTTAATGAATAGAAAGGGTTTTGAAGTCTACGGTTTTGATAGATCTCTGGAGATGGTAAAAGTTGCCAGACAGAAGGTGAAGAAAGAAAATGTCACCGATGTTTTTTTATTTGCGGGAGATTTTCGTGATCTCCCAGTAAAGGATAAAGAATTTCATGGTGTATATTCGATTTTTGATAGTCTGAACAACGTGCTTGATGAACGAGAACTTCTAAAGATTTTTGTGAGAGTACACGAGATACTGGTCGAGGGTGGAGCCTTTGTATTTGATTTAAATACAGATTTCTCTTTAAGGAGAGATTGGGGGAATAATACCAAGGTTGAAGAAAGTGATGATGTGGTAACTATATGGAGAACACGATACGAAGATGGGGTCTCTACATTGAACTTTACAGTCTTTGTAAGAGAGAATAATAAGTATCAAAGAATAGATGCTATTTTCCGTGAGAGAGGCTATGACCCCCCTCTGGTTAAAAATTTGTTGAAGAAAGCTGGATTCAAAGCTGCTCTGGGTTTTGAGCATTTTACACTCTATGAGGGTACTGAAAAAAGCTCGAGAGTGACATATTTGGCTTACTGATATGTATATTGCAGATTTACATATTCATTCAAGATACTCAAGAGCAACATCCAAGAATATTACCATCGAATCGCTTTCAGCAGCAGCAAAAGAGAAAGGTATAGACCTTCTTGGTACTGGGGACTGCCTTCATCCTTTATGGTTGGACGAGCTTGAATTAAAATTGAGACCCGAGGCACCTGGTATTTTCAGCTTTAATGGTGTCAATTACATCTTACAAACGGAGATTTCCAATATCTATACACAGGGTGGAAAATTGAGGAAGATCCACACTGTTTTGCTGTTTCCTGATTTTGACACGGTGAGAAAGCTACAGAATAAACTTTCTCACTATGGCTCCCTAACCGCTGATGGAAGACCTATATTTGGATTGAACTTAAGGGATGCCATAAAGATTATTATAGATATAAATCCGGATATTATGATTATCCCTGCTCATATATGGACTCCTTGGTTTTCTCTTTTTGGTTCTAATTCAGGGTTTGATTCAATAGAGGAATGCTGTGGTGAATATAAAAAATTTATTACCGCACTTGAGACAGGCCTTTCATCGGATCCACCAATGAACTGGATGGTTAGTGAACTTGATGATTATATACTGGTATCTAATTCAGATGCGCATTCAACCGGAAATCTTGGAAGAGAAGCCAATGTTTTCGCAGAAAAGCTTGATTATTATCAACTCAAGAAGGTTCTAGAATCTAAAGATAGGGAAAAATTTCTATATACCATCGAGTTTTTTCCCGAAGAAGGAAAATATCATTACGACGGGCACAGGAATTGCAACGTATCCATGCATCCAGAAAAGGCTATAGAAGAAAGAAATATATGCCCTGTTTGCGGAAATCCTTTGACCATAGGAGTCCTTCACAGGGTTTATGACCTTGCTGATAGACCTTATGGCTTCAGGCATGAAAAAGCAATTCCCTATAAGCGTCTTGTTCCTCTTAAAGAAATTATCGCAGAGGTATTGAAGGTCGGCGTTTCCAGTAAGAAAGTAGAGCAGATGAGAAAAATATTGATTAATTCCATCGGCCCTGAATTCTATATTCTTCTTGAAGCACCCATTGATGACATCATCAAATATTCCGGAATAGAAGATATGGGCCTGGCCGTTGAGGCTATGAGAAAGGAGAAGGTTAAAATAAAGCCAGGCTTTGATGGGGTCTTTGGAGAAGTGAAGATCGATATAGAATCCCTTAAGAATCAGAAAAACAAGAAGAAAGAAGGTGGAGAATTGACCTTGTTCTAAACAAGGGGGAACCATGAAGGTTCTTACTATTAATACTGAGAAATGTACAGGTTGTAAATTATGTGAACTTGCTTGCAGTTTTGTAAAAGCCGGTTCTTTCAATCCTTTAAATTCGGCAATAAAAATTTATTATTTTGATAAAAATCTGGAATTTGTTCCTCTTGTATGTACACAGTGCCGGGATGCTTACTGTGTGAAGGTTTGTCCCACCGGGTCTTTGTACAGGAACCCAGAGACAGGTGTTGTGGAGTATAACAAGGCTCTATGTATCATGTGTAAACAGTGTATGATGGCATGCCCATGGGGAAGTATAAAGCCCAACTTAACCAGTGATGCAATGATAAAATGTGATCATTGTGGAGGTGATCCAGAGTGTGTGAAATACTGCCCACAGGGAGCACTTCTCTATGTGGAGGTTGAGGACGCAGTGTACTTTAAACAGAGAGAAACTGCTACAAAGTATTTAAGGGGAGAATAGCCATGAAGTACAGGGGAGAGCTGTTAAGAATAAACCTCACCGATAAAAATATAACCAGAGAGAAACTCAAAGCGGATATTTTCTTTAACTACCTGTGGGGGAGGGGATATGCATCAAAGCTACTTCTTGATGAAATGAATCCTGCAATTGATCCCTTATCCCCTGAAAATAAACTCATCTTTGCGCTGGGGCCTTTTGCCGGAACTCCGTTACCCGCAACCAGTAGAATGATGGTTGTTACCAAAGGAGCTTTAAACGGTCTTATTGCATCCTCAAATGTAGGAGGGTATTTCCCCTTTGAACTGCAACATGCAGGTTATACTCTGATAGTAATTGAAGGCAAAGCTGATAATCCAGTGTATATATGGATAAATGATGAGACAGTAGAAATCAGGGATGCGTCTCATCTCTGGGGTAAAACAACAAGTGAGGTTGATGCCCTGTTAAAAGACGAGACACACCCCGAAGCTAAGACAGTAGAAATTGGGCCTGCAGGTGAGAAGCTTTCCAGAATCGCTGCGATAATTATTGATGCACATAGGGCAGCAGGAAGGACCGGTGTTGGTGCGGTTATGGGTAGTAAAAATCTTAAGGCCATTGCTGTAAGGGGAACTCGAGGGGTAAGTGTAATGTCCAGCCAGAGATTGAAGGATTACCTCACAAAAATTTATGAGAGGCTTAAGAAGAGTGGTGGGGTCACTATGTTCAGAACTTATGGGACCACCAGAACTGTGAGGGCCATAAATTCAATCGGTGCCTTTCCCACACATAATCACAGGGATGGATTTTTTAATGATTATCTTCTAATAGATGGTGAGAATGTCAATAAGGAAATTCTCGTGAGAAATGGGTCCTGTGCGGGATGTCCTATTGCCTGTAACAGAATCTCCAAAGTATACTGGAATGGAGAAGAGTACGTGGGGGGTGGGCCCGAGTATGAGACATTGTGGGCCTTTGGTGGACAAACAGGGATAAGTGATCTTTATGCTGTTACATATGCACATTTGCTTGCCAATGAATATGGATTTGATGGTATATCCCTGGGCTCCACCATTGCTGCACTCATGGACCTCTTTGAAAGCGGGATTATAGGAGAAGATAACCTTCCATTTCCTGTGAAGTTTGGAGATGCTGAGGCAATGATAAATCTCATCCATCTTGCTGCAAAGAGGGAGGGCATCGGAGATCTAATTGCTGAAGGTTCCTACGAATTAACAAAACATTTTGGGCATCCAGAGTTTTCCATGAGTGTTAAAAAACAGGAATTACCCGCTTATGACCCGAGGGGGGTAAAGGGAATGGGACTTGCTTATGCCACCTCAAACCGTGGAGGCTGTCACGTAAGAGCGTTTACCGTCACCGAGGAAGTTTACAATACAGATGATCCGGAATACCGGTTAAAATATGACGATAAGGCCCTGATTGTAAAGGGGTTACAGGATAAGCAGGCCGTTGTGGATTCTCTTGGAATATGCTCATTTGCCAGAACTATTTATGGTGTTGATGATTTCTCGGAAATGCTTAAAGTAACCTGGGATATAGACTTGAGTCCAGAGGAACTTCTTAAATGTGGGGAAAGAATCTGGAATGTTGAAAGACTTTTCAATGTGAGGGCGGGATTTACAAGAGAACATGATACTCTTCCTGAGAGGTTATTTAAAGAAGCCATAAAAACGGGACCTTCAAAGGGTGAAATTTATGATAAAAGAGAATTTGAGAAATTACTTTTTGAGTATTACAGGTTGAGAGGATGGGATGAAAACGGGATTCCTAGAGAGAAGAAATTAAAGGAACTTGGGATTATTTAGATGCGTTTTGTTCTTCTAGGCGGGGGAATCGCCTCTATCACGTGTGCACGAAAATTAAAAGAATTAAGACCCGGTGATGAAGTTGTAATGGTTTCTGGGGATAAGTACCCTTACTCCAGAATGGTGCTCCCCAATATTTTAAAGAGGGAAATTGAATTTAAGAATGCCCTTTTATCTGTTCCCAAAGGTGTGAAATTTAGGGGCGGAGAAAAGGTTATTTCCATTGATTTTGAACGGAAGTTCGTTTATACACCTAACGGTAAATTAAGATATGATAAACTCTTAATTGCAACAGGCTCTGAACCAAATTATCTCTTTGAGGAAAAGCATAATTCTGTTGTTACAGTCCGGAACATTGAGGATGTGAGAAGAATAGAGGAATCAATTCAAAAAGGCGAAGACATAATAGTGTTTGGTGGAGGATTTGTTTCTCTGGAAATTGTAGATGCACTCATCAAACGAGGCGTCAATCCGGAGGTGATAGTAAGCTCTGACTATCCTCTTTCCAGAATGCTTGATGAAGAGAGCGGGGATTTTCTTAAAAATCTTTTGATGGAAAGAGGAATAAAGTTCAGATTTGACAGAGAGATTAAAGCGGTGAAGGCAGGTTTCATATTTACCGACAAGGGGGAAAAATTACCCTGTAAGCTTTTGATTGCAGGAAAGGGGGTAATTCCCGCTCTCCACTTTGTGAAGAGGGGAGAAGTTTTAAAGATTAATAAGTTTATGGAAACAGAATTTGAAGATGTTTACGCAGCGGGAGACGTTGTGAAAGTATATGATATTGTATCCGGAAAATACAGGCCTATTCCAATATGGCCTGTTGCTTCACTCTCAGGTTGGTATGCTGCCCTGAATATGGCGGGTATAAAAGCACCCTATACAGGATTCTTCCCATATAATTTTTTGAAAACCTTGGACATTAGTATATTTGTTGCAGGCGACATGAAAAGCGTGCCCCACGATGTTCTTCTCTGGAAAAAGGGGGAAAGTTTTGCAAAAGCAATTATAAAAAATGGAGTCATAAAGGGCATTGTGGCTATAAATGTGGAGGTGGATATACCCGAATGGTTGAGGGTAATAAGGGAGCAGGTGAAGGTAGAGTGGGTGACAAAGTCATTTCCATGGATCAGGGTGAAGGGTAAAATTTGAGAATCTGAGCCACAGCAAATAAAATTACTACTAAAGGTAAATAAAATGGGAAGTGTAAAGGACCTTAAAATTATTGAACCACCACAGGAAGATAAAACCGGTATCGGTAGATTCGTATTCAGTGATAGATACTCTGTGTTCGACTGGGGAGAGATGCCAGATCTAATTAAAGACAAAGGTAAAGCACTTGCTCTTATTTCTGCGTACTTCTTTGAAAAAACAATAAAAGAAGGAATTAAAACTCATTATCTTGGTCTCATTGATAAGAGTGGCAAAAGAAAAAGTCTTAATGATTTAACTTCTCCTACCAATGTTATGGAGGTAAAACTTGTAAGAGTTATAAAACCCATTTTTGATCCTGAAAGGGGTGAATACGACTATTCCATTTTTAAGAAGCTCAGGAATAATTTTCTTATCCCAGCCGAGTTTATTTATAGAAATTATATCGTGGAGGGGTCGAGCTTTCTAAAACGCCTGAGGGAGGGGAAGATAACTCCGGAGGATTACGGAATTAGAGGAGAGGTCAGAATAAACGAAAAACTTCACCCCCCTGTAATAGAGGTAAGTACAAAGCTTGAGGAAGCAGATAGATATATATCTTGGAATGAATTTCAGGAGATGAGTGGATTGAGTAACAAAGAAGTCAATGAAGTTAAAGATTTGATAAAAGGACTCAATCAGAAGATAACAGATAGAGTTTCAGAACTCGGAATAAAAAATATAGATGGTAAATTTGAATTTGCCTTTGGCGAGGTAAGAGAGATCATGATTGTTGATGTATTTGGAACACCGGATGAGTGCAGGTTTCAGTATGATGGAATAAACCTTTCAAAGGAAATTTTGAGAAAATATTACAGAAAGACAGAGTGGTACAGGGATGTAAAAAATGCGAAAGAGGAAGCGAAAAAGAAAAATATCCAGAACTGGCGAGAACTTGTCGAGACAGAGCCACCTGTACTTCCTCAGGATTTAAAAGATGGGGTTTCCATGATTTATAAAAGTCTATGTAATGAACTTACAGGCATTGAATTCTTTGATGTACCGCCATTCCAGGAGGTAATTGAAAAGTTAAGCAGCTTAATGAGCTCTTACAATATCCTTGATCTTCATTAACCTTGTTATGTCAGACCTTTCAATTTCCTGAAGCTTCATTGATATGTATTTTACAGTTTCTTCAAGCTCAGGAATTAATACATATTCCAGAGCATTTACTCTCCGTCTTGTCTTTTCAATTTCATTGGCGAGAAGCTCTAAACTTTTTTCTTTTTCAGCAAGTTCAATGAGATCTTTTAACGCTTTATCCAGTGCCTCCAAGGAAATATCAAGTTCAGGTGATGTAGTGGCAAAACCATAAGATATCATTTCACCTTCTATCTTTTCTTCAAATACGGGAACGGAAATAGTCATGAGTTTCCTATGGGATGTTTCCAATCCAACTTTTTTCTTAGGCAATAAGAATGTGGCTTCTACTTCCTCTGGCTCCATGGAGGAGCGGGCAAAGACAAATCTCCTTACTGATTCTTGAATCTCTTTTTCTACCTTTTCTCTCAGCTCACGGACACCTTTAAGCAGTTCAAAGAGTCTTCTCACAAGTTCGTCCTGCTTATCCTTAAGGAGCTTGTGCCCCCTTTTGGCAAGTGCTGTACGCTTTTTGAGCCTCAGGAGTTCCATACGAGTTGGACTGACGGAAATTCTGTTCATATAAAAATTTTAACTTATTTTCGTTGTTTTTTCAATTTGTATATATTAAATTCTTTGTCTATTTTTCATGCCTGCTTTATCATATTTTTATGAGTGCGAAAATTATAGATGGAAAATCCATTGCTAGGAAAATCTATGAAGAGATTAAGCCCCAGATAGAGGTCTATTGTCCCACTCTTGCAATGATTCAAATAGGCGATGACCCCGGATCTTCTGTTTATAGACGATCTATTGAAAAGCGAGCCTCTAAATTAGGAGTAAAAACAGAAACCTTCTTGCTGGGATTAGATATCACAGAAAAAGTGATTATAGACCTCATCCAGCAGCTTAATAGGGACAAGAATATCACCGGACTAATTGTGCAGAGGCCATTACCGTCCCATATAAAAGAAGATGTTGTGCTTGATTTTATGGATCCTTTAAAAGATATAGATGGAGCTACCTCCTATAATCTTGGTAAATTGGTAAAAAAAGAAGAAGGTCTTTTTCCAAGTACCCCTTTAGGGGTAATCAAAATTTTGGAAGAAAGTGGATTTGATCTTACTGGGAAAGATGTAACACTTATAGGCAGAAGTGTGGTTGTGGGAAAGCCACTGGCTCTTATGCTTATCCATAGAAATGCAACTGTAACTGTTTGTCATACCAAAACGAAAAATCTAAAAGAAAAATGCTTAAGGGCAGATTTGCTCATCTCTGCTGCTGGAAAGCCGGCTCTTGTTAAGAGTGATATGGTGAAAGACGGAGCTTTTATTGTCGATGTGGGTATCAATGAAGTTGATGGCAAGATTGTGGGTGATGTTGATTTTGAAAGTGTGAAAGATAAGACTTCCTACCTCACACCTGTTCCAGGTGGTGTGGGACCTGTCACCGTAGCAATGTTATTTTCGAATCTTATAAAAGCAACGAGGTTGCAAAATGAAAAGTGATATAGAAATTGCCCAGGAAGCAAGGCTTCTTCGTATAAATGAGGTGGGCAAAAAACTTGGCCTTCAAGAAAGGGATCTTTATCTTTGTGGACCCTACAAAGCCAAAATAGGTCTTCATGTCCTTGATAAATTTCAGGCAAATCCTGAAGGGCGACTGATTCTTGTAACGGGAATGACCCCCACTCCTTATGGTGAAGGAAAAACCACAGTGGCTATAGGTCTTTCAGATGCATTGAACAGATTGGGTAAGAGAGCCACAGTGACTCTTAGAGAACCATCCCTTGGGCCAGTTTTTGGAATTAAAGGTGGAGCTGCTGGTGGTGGATATGCTCAGGTGGTCCCTATGGAAGAGATAAATCTTCATTTTACAGGTGATTTTCACGCCGTGGCTATTGCGCACAATCTGCTTTCTGCAATAATAGATAATCATATCCACCAGGGGAATCAACTGGGCATCGATCTCAGAAGAATAACATGGCGAAGAGTCATAGATTTAAACGATAGAGCTTTAAGAGATATAGTGGTTGGTTTGGGGGGTGCTTCTAACGGTTTTCCCAGGGAGGATGGTTTTGATATAACCGCTGCTTCAGAAATAATGGCCATTTTAGGATTATCGATGAATTACGATGACCTAAAGACCAGACTTTCCAATATTGTTATTGGCTATAATTTTGATAAAAAGCCAGTAAGAGTTAAAGACCTTGAAGTTGAGGGAGCACCGGCTGCACTGCTCAGGGATGCTATAAAACCGAATCTTGTTCAGACACTTGAAAATAACCCGGCAATTATCCATACTGGCCCTTTTGCAAACATAGCCCATGGCACCAATTCCCTTCTGGCAATCAAGATAGCACTCAAGCTGGCAGATTATGTTGTTACTGAGGCAGGATTTGGTTCAGATCTAGGAGGTGAAAAGTTTCTTGATATAGTTTCAGCCATAGGCAGCCTAAAACCACAGGTTGCTGTAATAGTGGCTTCCATCAGGGCTTTAAAACATCATGGTGGTGTCAAAAAAGACAAGTTAGGCGAGGAAAATGTGGAGGCAGTGAGAAAGGGTCTGGATAATTTAAGGAAACACATAGAAAATATGGAACTCTTTAATCTACCATATGTTGTTGCCCTGAATAGATTTCCCCAGGATACTGAAAGAGAGCTCGAGGCTGTGGTAAACACTCTGGAGAAAGAAGACAGGAAAGTCTCGGTTATCGAAGTATGGGCCAAGGGGGGAGAGGGTGGAGAAGATCTGGCAAGAAAAATCATAGATCTTACTTCCTCTGGTAAAGTGGAATATGTTCCACTTTATAAAAAGGAGGAGGAACCAGAGGCAAAAATAACTAAAATTGCACAACTTGTATATGGAGCTAAAAATGTAATTTTTGAAAAAACTGCGAAGCAGGACTTAAAACGTCTTCAAAAACATGGTTTTGGTGATCTTTATGTGTGTATGGCAAAGACACAGTTGTCTCTTTCAGGTGATCCCAGGCTTATAGGGCGTCCAAAGGATTTTGATCTGCACATAAGAGAGATAAGATTAAGTGCCGGGGCTGGTTTTATGATTCCTATTGCAGGAGATATAATGACCATGCCTGGATTACCCAAAGAACCGCAGGCAAAGTTTATTGATATAGACAGCAAAGGGAGAATAAAAGGATTGTTCTGATGAAAGTAGCAATAATAGGTGAATCATATTCAGGAAAATCTACTCTGTTGAGAATTCTTGCTGGGGAACATATAAGTAAAGCATCTGGTTATTTTGGTGGAGTGGGAACGTTCATACTGGAGGACCAAAGATTGATTAAACTAGCAGAGTTTTATAATCCAAGAAAAGTTACTTTTGTACATGTTGAATGTTTTGACTTTGAAGGTTTTGGCAAAATGTGGAGAGATGAAAGGGCTGGTGAGATTCGACAGGAACTTGTGGATTTTCAGGCATTTATCCATGTTCTTCCCTTTTTCGGAAATGTTGATCCAGTTTCTGCTTTTGATTCGGTCGACTATAAGATTCTCCTTTCAGACCTTGAGTTTGTATCCCGGAGACTTAAAGCCCTGGAGAAGGAGAAAAGGGTGCATAGAGTGGATGAAAGGGAAGTAGAGCTGCTTCAGCGAATAGAAGCATGGCTTTCAGAGGAAAAACCTCTTTTTAGTATGGAGCTCACTGAGACGGACCAGCAAATAATCAGAGGATATAATTTTATCTCTCTTAAACCACAAATTCTCATTGTAAATAAGGATGAAAACAGATTGGGAGAAGAGCTACCCGAGAGGATCAAAAAGAAGATAGAGGAAAGAAAAAGTTATTATATGGAGACGGATCTGGAGCTCGAAGAAGAACTATCAGAGCTTTCAAAGGAGGAAATTGCTCAGTTGATGAAGGAATATGGTTTAAAAGAAAGTGTCAAAAATTTTCTTGTTAATAATATTCTGAATGCTCTCGGAATGATTACATTTTTTACCGTTAATGAAAGGGAAGCTAGAGCATGGGTCATACCAAAAGCTTCTACAGCTAAACAGGCTGCACGCAAAATACACTCCGATATGGAACGAGGTTTTATCCGTGCAGAGGTTATTCATTTCGATGATTTCATGAGAGCAGGTTCTGAGAAAAAAGCAAGGGAAATGGGCCTATATAAACTCGAGGGAAAAGATTATATTGTTCAGGATGGGGATATTCTCTTTATAAGATTCTCTGTATGATTCAACATCCTTTTGGAGAAGAGCTTTACATACTTGAAAAACCCGGAAGATATATAGGCGGAGAGCTTAATTCTGTAGTGAAGGAAATAAAAAGAGATACACTTAGATTTGCTCTTTTTTATCCTGAAATATATGAAGTCGGAATGTCAAATTTTGGACTTAGGATTATATACCATGTCCTGAATTCCATAGACAAAGTATATGCAGAGAGGGTGTTCTTACCGTGGGTTGATGCAATAGAGTTTATGAAACAGAATCACATTCCTCTTTTTACACTTGAAACATATACCCCTTTAAATCAGATGGATGTAATAGGTTTTTCTCTCCACACTGAGCTCAATTACACTAATATTTTGATGGGTTTAGAGCTATCTGGAATTCCACTGAGAAGAGAGGATAGGAATGAGAGTCATCCTCTCGTTATAGTGGGAGGTCCTGCTTCCTTGAACCCCTTACCGCTGGCTCCTTTTGTTGATTTCTTTGTAGTTGGTGATGGAGAAGAAGTGGTGAAGGAGCTCATTCCACCTTTGCAGGCTTATAAAAATAGAGAAATAAAAAGGCATGAACTTTATAAGGAGCTTACTGGTATAAAGGGAGTTTTTGTTCCTGAACTTGGGAACACTACTCTAAAAAGGATAGCTCCTTTTAAGCAAGAGTATTTCCCTGTTGCCCAAATAGTTCCATCCATTGATATAGTCCACAATAGATATGTAATAGAGATAATGAGAGGATGCACAAGGGGTTGTCGATTCTGCCAGGGTGGGTTTACTTACAGGCCTACAAGACTCAGGATGCCGGAAGAGATTATAGAACTTGCAAAAAAAGGGATACAATTAACCGGTTATGAAGATATAGGCTTTCTGGCTTTTACTTCCTCTGATTACCCATATCTTATAGAAACAATAAAGTGGATAAGGAAAGAATTGCAAGATACCTTTGTATCTCTTCCCTCCCTCCCAATTGATGCCATAGAAGAAAATATGCTGAAAGAATTGAGGGATTTGAGAAGGTTCAGCATTACACTGGCACCTGAAGTTGTTACTGAGAAACTCCGGAAAGTCATAAACAAGAATGTCCCACTTGAGCTTATATACAGATCAATTGAGCTTGCAGAAAGGTATAAATATCCACATGTTAAGCTCTATTTCATGATCGGAGTTCCGGAAGAAGAGGAAGAAGATATTCATGCTCTCATTGATTTTCTGAAGGACATTGAAAAAAAATTCCGTAGATTAAGGTTTAAAGCTGCCATTTCTCCATTTGTTCCAAGACCCCATACACCTTTCCAGTGGGTTGATCAGGAACTACCCGAGAGGTCCTTGGAAAAAATCAGGCAGATTAAGGACGCATTCAGGAAATCAAAACGGATGCAAATCACTTATCATAACCCTTACATGAGTTTTCTTGAAGGGGTCTTTGGGAGAGGGGATGAGAAACTTGCACAGGTACTTGAAATTGCATATAGAAATGGAGCAATATTTGATTCTAGAAAAGAATTCTTCGATTTTTCAAAATATGAAAAGGCATTTCATACCTCAGGTATAAACCCCTATAAATACACGAGAAAGAGGAGTCTTGAGGAATCTTTACCTTGGGAAGTGATTAATACTGGGATTTTCAAACCCTTTCTCTTGAAGGAATATAAAAAATCTCTAAAAATGGTGATGACGCCAGACTGTATGAAAGAAAAATGCACTGGATGTGGTGTCTGGTTTAGAGAAGGATATGAATTATGCCGAAAAGGAATTAGAAAAGATAAAGAATATCAGATAGAACTTGAAGAAAAAAAGCCCGCAGATTATTATCGGTATCTTTTAACATACGCTTTTGGGGAGAAATTTAGATTTTTGTCTCAGCGAGATATTGCAAGAATAATAATTCACATTTTGCGCAAAAGTGGACTACGTCTCAGATACAGTGAAGGGTTTGTCCCGAGGCCCCATATTTCCCTGCCTAATCCACTCCCTCTTGGTTTCGAAAGTGATGAGGAGCTACTTTATTTTGAGACGATAGAAAAATTAAATAGAGATAAAATTCTTCAGGTGTTGAATAAGAACAGCCCTGGAGGACTTGTTTTCAAAAAAATAGAAGAAGTATTCAGTAAACCAGATTGGACTAAATATTCAAAATCAATTGTGGAGTTTGATATTTTCCGCATACCGGATATAAAAGGTATCCAGACCAATCTGGAAAATGCTACAATAAAAGGTAACAAGATTTCTTTTGTTTTCGATTTTGGTAAAGGCGGAATTCTGAAAGCTCTCCAAAATGCCACTGGACTGGATAAAGACTCTGTGAGAAAACTCCATTTTAGGAAGAAGCGTATTGTGGTAAAAGATTGAGCTGGGTAGAAGTATAGATTTATAGGAACAGGAAGAATAAAGAAATTCTTTGCCCCTCTGACCGAGGAGTGCTAGGATAGAGGATAATGGAAGAGTATCTAATCTGTATTTTTTTATTGAAAATTACTTTCTATTGCCCAACTTCAGACTTGACATTAAATCCAGCGCAACTTAAAATTTCCTAATGTGGAGAGTATTGCTGATCTTCATAATAATAAATCAAGGGAGTCTAAAGATGATTAAACTGCCTGAACCAGATAGAGGGGGGAAAAGAAGGCTTGAAGAGGTTATCAATGAGCGAAGATCCATAAGGGAATATGCTGATTCTCCTCTCACAATTAAGGAGGTTTCACAACTTCTCTGGGCAGCACAGGGGATTACAAGCCCCGATGGCAAAAGGGCTGCCCCTTCAGCAGGAGCTACTTATCCAATGGAAATTTACATAATTGTTGGAGCAGTCGAGGGGCTTGAGACTGGAGTGTACCATTATTTGCCCCATAAACATAGTTTAGAGCTCACAATCAAGGGTGACTTAAGGGAGGAGATCTACAAAGCATCCCTATGGCAGGAGATGCTGCTTGAGGCACCTTTGACCATAGTAATAGCTGCTGAATATGAAAGAACTACTAGAAGATATGGAAAAAGAGGTATCAGGTATGTTCACATGGAGGCAGGACATATCGGCCAAAATATATATTTAGAAGCAACTGCCCTCGGATTAGGAACAGTTGCAGTGGGAGCCTTTGATGATCAAAAGGTCAAAAATACCCTTAAAATTCAGGAAGAACCTCTTTATCTTTATCCTGTGGGTAGAAGAAAATAAACGGCTACTCTTACTTACTCCATTTTACCTTAAGCTGTTTTGCTGCAAGAGCTTCGTTAAGTCTTCTAACAGGTGTATTATGAGGGGCTCCGTGTAGAATATCAGGGTTGTTGATAGCTTCTTCTTTAATTTTGGTCATTGCTTCAACAAAAGCATCCAGGGTTTCCTTGGATTCGGTTTCTGTAGGTTCTATCATCAGTGCTTCCGGAACAATTAGAGGAAAATAGATGGTTGGAGCATGAAAGCCGTAATCCAGCAATCTTTTTGCAACATCCAGTGTTCTTACACCGTATTTTTTCAAGAATTTTCCTGAAAGTACAAATTCATGCATGCAAATGGATTTGTAAGGTAAATCGTAATGCTCCTGTAATTTTACTCTTAAATAATTAGCATTTATCACGGCATCTTCACTTACCCTTCTGATATGTTCTTTACCAAGCATCCTGATATAGGTGTAAGCTTTAATCATCACCAAAAAGTTTCCGTAAAACGAGTGTATTTTGCCTATACTGTGAGGAAAATCATAAGATAATGCAAGCTTCCCATTTTTTTCTATAATTCTTGGAATAGGAAGGTATGGCTCAAGAAATTTTTTAACGCCTACAGGTCCACTTCCCGGTCCTCCTCCTCCGTGAGGAGTAGAAAACGTTTTATGTAGATTAAAATGCATTACATCGAAGCCTGTATCTCCAGGTCTTATCTGTCCAATAAAAGCATTCATATTGGCACCATCAAGATACATCAATGCGCCGACACTGTGAACCATATCTGCAATTTTCATAATCTCCACTTCAAAGAGGCCAAGTGTATTGGGATTTGTTATCATAAAAGCAGCTACTTCTTCATTAAGATTTGCTTCCAACTCCTCCAGATTTATAAGCCCTTTTTCATTGGATTTTATAGTCTTTGCAATGTAGCCGGATAACGTTACAGATGCGGGATTGGTGCCGTGAGCGGAATCTGGAATCAACACGTATTTTCGAGGATTCCCCTGAGTTTCATGGTATTTCCTTATGATTTTAATCCCTGTAAATTCACCATGTGCTCCAGCTGCCGGTTGCAGAGATACTGCATCCATACCACTGATTTCGGCAAGGTATTCCTCCAGTTCCTTCATCAATCTCAGAGCCCCTTGTACAGTTTTTTCGGGCTGAAGGGGGTGGATATCAGTAAATCCCGGCAAAGAAGCCGCATAGTCATTAACCTTTGGGTTGTATTTCATTGTACAGGAACCCAAGGGGTAAAATCCTTTATCTACATGATAATTGAGTGTAGATAGGTGAATAAAATGTCTTATTACATCCACTTCCGAAACTTCCGGAAGCTCGGGTTCTTTTGATCTAAGAAGTTTTTCAGGAATATTCAGTGTAACTTTTTCCCTTTGAGATAGCGCTGGTAGAGTATATCCAATTCTTCCAGACTTTGATTTTTCAAAAATTAATTTTCCCATTTTATGCCGCCTTTTTTATTGAAAAATTTTATTTTAAGAGACAGGGAAAATCAAGGCGACTTCTTCATATATTTTCTTATAGTGTCAAGTACTTTCTGTACCACTTCATGTTCTCTACCCATAAGGCGGCATCCAGCCGCATTAAAATGCCCCCCGCCCCCCAGTTCTTCAGCCACTAGAGCAAGGTTAACTTTCCCTTTTCCCCTAAGACTAATTCTCCAGAAATTTTCCGGGTGTTCAGAGAATCTTACTCCTACATCAGCATCAATGATAGAGAGGGGGTAACTGACAAAACCCTGAATTTCCTCGGGGTTAGCCCCTACTTCTTCAAAAAAGGTTTTTCTTATAATGATGTAACAAATATTCCCGTCCAGGGTTAAAGTAGAAAGAGCCCTTTCCAGTAATTTATAAGTTTTTAGGTGTTTTCTTTCAAAGACCATACTGGCAATATGTGTTACATCAAGGCCATTGCTGACAAGATAATGGGCATCTTCAAATGCCCATCTGAAGGAGTTGGCATGTCTAAAGGATGCAGTATCAGTCAGAAGTGCTGTATACAGAGCAATTTTGATGTCCTGATCCAGAAGTTTCTCGTCATACTCTCTAATGATTTTCAAAATAAGGCTTCCTACACTGGGAGCCTCCGGGATTATAAGATCGTATTCAGAGTAAGCTTTACCCGAAATATGGTGATCTATCCTGATTATCAAAGGAGCAGGAGGTAATTTAAAGCCTGTTCTTTCAAATCCACTTGCATCTAAAAGGAATATGAGATCATATTTACCATCAAAATCCTTTTTTATTTCCTTAATTCCAGGTACGAAATCGAGAAAATAGGGAACATCATCCTTTAGAACTGCATCCACATCTTTGCCTACTTTTTTTAGAAAAAGATAGAATCCTGTCAAACTACCCACTGCATCTCCATCTGGGCTCATGTGTGTGACAAGGGCAATTCTTCCATTTTCTTTTTTTATTAAATTTACCAATTTCCTTATTTTTTCAACCATAAGCTATTTATAATAAAAGTTGATAATCTACGGGTCAAGTTTTAACATTTCTTCAGGAGGTGGAAGGATGCTAAATTTGTTTGTATTCATAAGTATACTTATTTCAAATCCTCCATCAGGAACATTTTCTATTGTCGCAGTGGATACAGTCACAGGGGAAATAGGCGTAGCGGTAGCCTCTAGATTCCTTGCAGTAGGTGCTGTTGTTCCTTATGCAAAGGCAGATGTTGGAGCTGTTGCCACACAGGCCTGGGGAAATACAAGATTTGGACCTCGGGGACTTGAATTATTGAAAGAAGGGTATGCTCCTGCGCAAGTTCTTAGTATTCTCCTTAACGATGATACATTAAGGGAACAAAGACAGGTAGGTATTGTCAATGCTCATGGAGAAAGTGCTGCGTTTACAGGGAAGAGTTGTCTAAAATGGGCTGGTCATATAACAGGAGCAGGTTATTCGATTCAGGGCAATATACTTGCTGGAGAACAGGTTGTGAAAGCAATGGAGAAAGCTTTTCTTGAAACAGAGGGTGAATTGGGGGACAGACTTATTGCAGCACTGGAAGCGGGAGAAAAAGCAGGAGGTGATAGAAGGGGTAAACAATCTGCTGCTTTGGTTGTGGTAAGAAAAGGAGGAGGATATTCGGGCTACAACGATCGATACATAGATATAAGGGTAGATGACAGTCCGGATCCAATTAAAGAATTAAAGAGGATTTACAAGCTATGGAAAAGGACATTTTTAATCGACGCTCATGGAAGAATTGGGGATAGGTTTAAAAGAGAAGGAAAAAACAAACTTGCAGAGCTTGAGTATTCAAGGGCAATTACAATTATGGATGAAGCATTAAAGGAAAAGCCCAATGATCCGGATCTTCTCAACAATATCGCCTGGTTCATGGGGCTTCGAGGTATCAGACTCACAGAGGCCAAGAAGCTTATTGACAGAGCAATGGCCTTAAGGCCGAATGACGCCAATATTCTGGATACTGGGGCACTCATCTATTACAAGCTTGGAAACAAAAGAAGAGCTATTGAACTGGAAGAAAAGGCGGTGAAGCTTGATCCTGAAAACAAATATTTTAGAAAAATGCTAATGAGCTACCGGGGAGAGTAGTTTGAATTTCTTAGAGGTAAGTTTATAATCATTATATGGGATCTTTAAAATATAATTTTAAAAGATACCATCTTATTCTAAAAACTCCTTTTACTATCTCCCGAGGAACCACGATTGAAAAGGATGTATATATAGTAAATATCGGTGAAGGGGTGGGCGAGGCTGTTCCTACACCTTATTATGGTGATACTACTGGCGCTGTTGAATTTTTCCTTGAAAGGGTATCCCCTGATCTTTTCCAGGATCCTTTCTCTTTGGAGGAAATTCATGATAGGTTGGAAAAAATCAGTGGTAAGACTAGGGCTGCAAAAGCAGCAATTGACATTGCTCTTCACGACCATATAGGAAAGGTTTTGGGTCTTCCTCTTTATAAATTACTGGGTATTCCCAAAAAACCTATAGTTACATCTTACACAATCAGCATTGACACGCCGGAAAATATAAAAAAGCAAATTCTGCAAAACCCTGAATTTCAAGTTTACAAAATAAAACTTGGGACAGATTATGATAGAGATATCATAAAAGCTGTTCGTGAAGTAACAGATAAACCAATTCGTGTGGATGCCAATGCTGCATGGGATAGGAGATATGCTCTTCAGATGATTGAATTTCTGGCTGATCACAACGTGGAATTTGTCGAGCAGCCATTGCCACCATGGGACCTTGATGGACTAAAGTTTCTGTATGAGAGATCGCCTATTCCCATCATTGTCGATGAAAGTTCAATAGTTGGTACAGACATACCGAAGCTGGTGGGCCGTGTGGATGGGATTAATATTAAAATTCAAAAATGTGGAGGGATTCGTGAAGCCCTGAAAATGATACACACTGCAAGGAGCTTTAACATGAAAGTTATGCTTGGATGTATGGTAGAAACAAGTGTTGGCATTACAGCAGCCCTCCATATTGCCCCTCTTGTAGACTATGTAGATCTTGATGGGAATCTTCTTTTAGCAGAAGATCCGTTTGAGGGCGGTATTCTTATTGATGGAAAATGGCAGATACCAGATCTGCCTGGGATAGGGGTGAAAGAGAGGAAGTAAATGTTTAAGTTGCTGATATTACTCTGTATCGCTGGAGAGACTCAATTAGTACCTGTCAAATTTCGTTTTGAAGCTCCAAACGCCGAGGAAGTAAGCCTTGCAGGCACATTCAACGGATGGTCCACTACAATAAATCCTATGAAAGACGATGATAAAGATGGAATATGGGAGTTGACGCTTTATTTAAAACCAGGAAGATATGAATACAAGTTTGTGGTAAATGGCTCAAAGTGGTATGAAGATCCTAAATCCCAGGACTATGCACCTGATGGATTTGGAGGCCGAAATTCACTGGTGGTTGTACTCCCCCAGAAATCAGGTATACATCTTGAAAGAGGTGATGGAATAATCTTCAGCCAGGGTATAGAATTCTCCCTCAAAAATATTTATTTTTTGGTACCACTGGACAACAAATTTTTATATATAAGATTAAAGCTTTTCGCGAATGATATTGATAGTGTGTATGTAACCTATGCAGATACCACTGTGAAGCTCGATCTTGTTTGGGAGAACGGTGTTTATGAATACTGGGATGGGATGGTACCAGCATTTACTCCTTTCAGATTCAGATTTAAATTAATAGACGGAACTCAAAGCTTCTTTTGGCCTGATACTTTCTTGGTTTACAATAAATCACTAATTACACCTGTGCCTCAGTGGGTTTATGGTGCAATAATCTATCAGATCTTTCCCGAGAGATTTTTTAATGGCAATAAAAATAATGATCCACCGGGAACTAAAAAATGGGAATATGAACCAGTTCTTGCTCCTTGGGGCTGGAGTGTATTTTATGGAGGTGATCTGGAGGGAATAATCCAGAAACTCAATTATCTGGATTCTCTTGGGGTTAATTGTCTTTATCTTAATCCTATCTTTGAATCACCTGCAAATCATAAATATGAAATAACAGATTATTACAACGTGGACGATAATTTTGGTGGAAATGTGGCGTTTGATAGACTTGTTGATTCCCTGAAGGCACACGGGATAAAGGTCATACTAGACGGTGTATTCAATCATAGCTCTGATAATCATCCGTTTTTTGAGGATGTCAGGCATAAGGGAAAGAAATCACCTTATTATAATTGGTATACAGTATATAGATGGCCATTCCCAGATAAATTCACCCCTCAGGATCCTCCCAAAGATTATTACAAATGTTGGTGGGGATTCGGGGACCTTCCCGAGCTCAACTATGAGAATCAAAAAGTAAAGGAATATTTCCTTGATGTTGCACAATACTGGGTAAAAAGGGGAATAAACGGCTGGCGTCTTGATGTTGCCAATGAGATACCACATGAGTACTGGGCAGAATTCAGAAAAACACTAAAGGCTTTGAAAAAAGATGTCTATACTGTGGGAGAAATTTGGGGAGACGCTGCACCTTGGCTGAGAGGCAATGAGTTCGATGGTGTTATGAATTATATATTCAGAACCGCCATTTTGGATTTACTAAAAGTGGATAATCCTAATGTTAAACTTTTTTACTCAAGAATTTTTTCTTACACGACAAACTATCCTTATCCCATGGTACTGGCTTCATGGAATTTGCTGGGTAGTCATGACACTCCCAGGATTTTCAGTGAATTTTCTGGTAATGTGTCTAAAATGAAGGTAGCGATTTTCTTAGAATATGTACTTCCTGGAGTCCCAACAGTTTACTATGGAGACGAAATCGGCATGGAAGGCGGTAAAGACCCTGACTGCAGGAGATGTATGATATGGGATGAAAACAGCTGGGAAAAAGAACTTCTGAATCTCGAAAAACGTATGATAGCTTTAAGGAAAAGGGTTGATATTTTGCAAAAAGGGACTCTTTACTGCTTATATAATGACCCAAATGTGATAATTTTAGAGAGAAAATATGGGAAGAATATCCTTCTGATAATTGTTAATCCATACTCTGAGAAAAGGTATCTTTCACTAAGAAATGTTCCTATGAAATTTCCTTTAGTAGATATGATATCAGGTAAAGTTTACAAAGATACTTCCATTGAGCTGTCTCCATATTCTTATTTACTGCTTAAAGAGAAAGGAGAATAGGATATTGATTTGTAAGAGTGGTATAAAAAAAGTTGCAGGCGAAGTCCTGGAATATTACTGTGATAAGTTTAAAATTGAAATAAAATACACCGATGTAGAGAAGGAGGTAGAAAAGTTTACAAACTCCCTTCTGGTGTCGTCTCTTAAAAAATTTAAAACACAAGAACAGATTATAGATTATTGCATGCTTATAATCAGAGATATAGTAGTGGTGAAGGCTTTCATAGTTTCTCGTAAAAATGAAGTTATGGAGTATATATATTTAAACTATTTTTCTCACCTCAGGAACCTTTCAGCGCATATAGCGTACAAAATAAATGCTCCTCCGGAAGATCTCTTGCATGATTTTTTCTACGAAGTTTTTAAAGAGGGGGGTATAATAGAAAAATATGACCCTTCCAGAGGCTCTCTGAAGAACTACCTGTTCAAAAAATTTATATACTATACCAAGGAAAAAGCTAAAAAGATGCCGTTTGAATTCGAATTGAGAGAAAATCAGGAATGGAAATATATCGACGATAGAGAAGAAGAATTTTTTGTTAATTTTATGGACAGGGAAAGGTTAAAAAGAGCCTTCGAATACCTGCCCACTATGGATAAGATGGTGCTCTATATATCGTATCCCTTGGAGATTTCTGAAATCATGTCTTACAATGTGATGGAACCTATAGATCCGGTTACTTGGTTCACTTCCCAGAGTACATTTAGAAAAAAGAAGCAGGAAGCACTGGACAGGTATTTATTTGCCTTTTTATACGAGAAGTACGGAAAAAATAAGCCGATTTCCTTTTTTGAAAAGTTTCTTCAAAGTCTAGATGATTTGGAGCAGTATATCTTCATAAGAGTACTTCCTGTAAAACTTCAAAAAGAACTTTCAAAAAGGGGATTCAATCTCAAACCCAGCTTTTATTCTGCTGAGGCATTGAGGAGAAATTTAAAAAGCAGGATTCAACTTAGTATCAAAGAAGTCAGGGAGCGGGTGATAAAACTATGGGAAAATTTTGCGGACAATTTTCAAAAAAAATCCTATTAATAATATGGAGGAAACCAAATGAATGAGCATTTGAATAGAAGGGATATTCTAAGAATCCTTGATGGAGAAAAGTTGGAATCGGCTAAGGAGAAACATTTATTTTCCTGTAAGAGATGTTTTGAGCGTGTGCTTAGACTTCTGGAGCTGGAACTGGGACCTTCTGAAAGTGACCTTTACGGGATTTTTGAACAAATTCTGGAATCAGAAATCGCAATCAAAGTAGAATTTGGTGTGCAAGATATTTACAAGGGGGAGCCTGTGTACGGTGGCTCTCTGAGAGGAAAGGCAGTGAGGAGCCCCCGCCATGCAAATCGTTTAGGAATTACTGTGAAAGGAGAAAAATCAGTTATTGATGTTAGAACTCTGAAAAATAAAACTCTGGAAGTAGAACTCTTAAGCTATAATAGTGGAGTAACTATGGAAATTATGGATGAAAAAGGTGATACCCTTAAAAGTTTTGAATTAAAAGGAACAGAAAAAGTTTTACTCTCTTCAGATCTTCCATCAAAGTTCTGGATTTTGATTAAATAATATCAACATAGAACACTTCCCCAAAATTTTGCGATATATAATATAGAAGAGACATTTTTATATGGCAAGAATTAAGCGGTTAAAAAGAAGATAATATGAACAGGTCTTTATTCAATAATTTTAAAGTTAAGATTGGGGATATTGATGGTTTGAGTTCATTGGATCCAGGTGAAATTAAAAGGTATTTTATAGGGTTATTTAAAGAAGAATTTTTAGTTGCCGCAGGACGCAATATACTAGAAGATTTTCTATTGGTTTCACCCATAAAAAATCTTTTATATTTACAAATAGTTAAGAAAAGAATTGTCTGGATACTTGTTACAGCATTAGCTCTTTCCGTCGCTGCTCTTTTCGTTTATAATTTTTATATTATTATAGCCCTGTGTTCTGCTGCTTCCGTACTCTTGGTCATTTATTTTGTTTACGTGCCTGTAAGCTTACAAATAGTCTTAGACGGAGGAATACGTATCACAATTTCTATAAAAAAAGCGGATATTAAAAAAGTTGAAAAATTTATGGAAGTATTATGGTTCCAAAGGGAAATTTATTCACACAATGAGAAAGAGATTACTCTCAGAAAAAGAGAAAAATTGTTCAGAGGGATAAGCAGCACAGAAGAGAGATGGAGAGAAGTGAGAAGCATTATAAATGACTTATTAGCTCGTAGGACATTCAAAAAAGCTCAGAATTTTTTGGAGGAATATTTAAGAGAATTTCCCCGGGATTGGAGAGCTTGGAATGAGCTTGGAAGAACATACTTTCTGCAGAGTAACAGAGAAAAGGCAATTGAATGCTTTAAGAAATCTTTAGAGTTTTACCCCCATTATGCACCTGCAATCTATAATCTGGGAGTGACCTATGAAAAAATGGGGAAGTTCAGGGAAGCGCTTCAATTTTATGAAAAATATTTAGAGATAAACCCAGATGCTGAAGATGCCCAAATAATCAGGTTTGCTATTGAAGACATAAGATTGAGAGAAAATCTTTGATTTTTAAATCTTGATATTCTCCAGTATAATTTAGTCATGTCAGCAGAATATAAAAACACTATTTTAGTTAAGCATGTAATGAGAAAAGTTTCTCCAGTATGTGAATCTGATACTTTAAGAGATGTAGCTTTGTATATGATAAAAGAAGCGGCTCCGGTGATTGCTGTGGTGGAAAATGAAATTGTAAGGGGGGTCATTTACATTCAGGACCTTATAGACCCCTTTATTCCGGATTATTTTAACTATCTATCTGATTTTCAGTTTGTAAAGACCTTTGGTTATCTTGATGCTGAGGTTTTTTCAGGTTATTTCAAAGGCTTATTTCTAGCACATGATATAATGAGAGAGCAGTTTGATTATGTTGAACCTGAAGACTCTATTCTTAAAGCCATGTTTTATATGCATCGGAAAAACATAACCGGTATTGTGGTTATTGAGGATGGTAAGTACAAGGGCATTGTCTCCCGATTCGACTTAATAGGTAGATTATATGGAACTGATACTGATTAGTATTTTCTTATTCGCTTATGTATTAATAATTATTGAAAGATGGCATAGAACTTCTATTGTATTTTTTTTCTCTACAATTTTAATAATTCTTGGATTCCTTACCCCAACAGAAGCCTGGAATTTTGTGGATTTTAATACCTTGGGACTATTACTTGGTATGATGATTATGGTATCCTTTTTTAAGAGGACCGGCTTATTCGAATTTCTGGCTATAAAATCAGTGAAAGTTGCAAGAGGAAATATATTTATATTGTTTCTTTTGTTTTTCATTCTCACAGGTGTTGTTTCTTCTCTTCTTGACAATGTAACAACGGTGCTGTTGATCACGCCGGTTTCCATACTAGTGGCAGACATGATAGGTGTATCTCCTTATCCTTTCCTGGTGGGTGAGATATTAAGTTCAAATATAGGTGGTACAGCGACCCTTATTGGAGACCCACCCAACATAATGATTGGTAGCGCTACTGGTTTATCCTTTATTCATTTTCTCTTAAATCTTGGTCCTGTGGTGATTATAATTTCAATAGTTGTGATTCTTTATTTCAAATTTGTTGTTGGTAAGGGGTTTTCTTTAAAAGGAAGTTTTGACCCTGCAATTGTGAGCCTTGAACCACAAAAAGCTATCAAAGATTGGGGCCTTTTAAAGATAACCCTCTCTGTTTTTACACTAGTACTACTTGGTTTTTTTACTCATGACCTCTTGAATATACCTCCCTCAATAGTAGCTTTATTCGGAGCTTCCTTACTCCTTATTTTGACGGAGGTACATCCTGAAGATTATTTGAAAGAGGTGGAGTGGACAACTCTTTTCTTTTTTGCAGGGCTTTTCATCCTTGTAGGTGCCCTGGAAAATGCAGGAATTATGGAAATGGTCTCGGAACATATCCTGAATATAACTTCAAATTTCAAGCTATTGGTTTTCATTATCCTACTGACTTCTGCTGTAATATCTGGGATTATAGACAACATTCCATTTGTAGCCGCCATGATACCTGTAACTTTTTCTATTATGAATAAGATGCATTACCCCAACAGCGAGGTTTTATGGTGGGCTCTTGCATTGGGTAGCTGCCTCGGGGGGAATGCGACATTGATAGGTGCTTCTGCAAATGTTGTTGTTGCTGGTATATCTGAAAAAACACGAACACCTGTAACTTTTAGAAACTATTTGAAATACGGTATTCCAGTAACAATTATAAGCATTGTGATTTCCGCACTCTATTTATATTTACGTTATCTTATGTAGTCGTCTTTCCCTCTATGTTCTTGATTTCGTTCGTGGGTAAGTTTATAATGGTGTTCAAATGAATACCAGGGAGTTAACTGGACGACAGAAGGAAGTTTTGAGGTTCATTGAGAATTTTCTCCTTACTCGAGGATTCCCCCCTACACTGAGAGAAATTGCCGAGGGTATTGGGCTTGGCATAAAAAATATAGCTAGTGTTCAGAAACATCTTAAGTCGCTGGAGAGAAAGGGATACATCAAAAGAATTCCGAGAAAAACCAGGGGCATAGAATTAACGTCTCTAAAACTTTCCAATCTGAATATTATTCCCATAATTGGGAAGGTTCAGGCTGGTCTCCCAATTCCTGCCTTTGAAGATGTGGAGGGAACAATAGCAGTGGATTCTCTTTTTGTCCGTAATGCTGATGGTACTATTGCTTTAAGAGTGAAAGGTGAAAGTATGAAGAATGCGGGCATATTGCCTGGTGATGTGGTAGTAGTCAAATTAAACGAACAAATTAATGATAATGACATTGTTGTTGCCTTTGTAGATGGGGAACTAACTATCAAAAGGATTAAGAGAAAAGAAGATACAATAGATTTAGTTCCCGAAAACCCTGAGTTTGATGTAATCACCATAAAATCAAATGAGGAAAGACTCTATATTCTCGGAAAAGTTGTTGCAGTATTTAGACATATCGGATGATAATACAAGGGAGTGGTGAAATATGCAAGACATACTGAAGGTTGTGACCGGTTATCTGATAGAAAAAATAAATTCTTTAGAACCTCCTTACACTATTAAAATACCCAGGGATTTACTGGAGTATTTAACAGATTTTTATTTTAAAGCTTATTTAAACAACCCAACACTGAATATAGAAGGGGGGAAACTTGTGATAGAAGGGGTAAATTTTATTAAGATCCGGGCGGAGTTGTCTTTTGAACCAGGCGCGTGGAATGAAGAACACAGAGAAATATTAGTAAAAATGAAATTAAATAAGGTTCTTATGCCCTTTATTAAAAGTTTTATCACTCCTTTCGAAGCCAAGACTGAAGGTATTGTGAGATACAGGGAGGGACTAGTGATTATAGATGTAGAAAGTGCAATCAAAAAATCTCAAATTATAGATTCATGCACAAAGCCCCTCAGAAAAAGTGTTAAACTTTCAGACATTAAAATTACTGAATCTGGAATCGAATTTGTTTTTACAAAAACGTGATTAAGCTTTGTAGACTTTGCCGTTTACAATTCCCTTTAACTTAAGCGCGTTCCGGGTATCAACAATAAGTTTAGCATGTTCCAGAATCATATCATAGTCGAAGGTGGAGTGATTGGTAGTAATAACTATGCAATCATAATTTTTTAATGTTTTGGGTGTGATATTTACAGATTTTTTGTCAAATTTATATTTTCTTAAGAGTGGTAATTCTGGAAAATAAGGATCGCTATAATCTACATCAGCTCCTTCCCTCATGAGTAGTTCCATTATCTTTAATGCAGGGCTTTCTCTGAGATCGTCAATATCTGGTTTGTAGGATAAACCAAGGAGTAATATCTTCGCGCCTTTAATGCTTTTTTTGTGTGCATTTAAGGCTTTTATTGTTTTCTCTACGACATAATATGGCATGTAGGCGTTGATTTCTCCTGCAAGTTCTATAAATCTAGTGCTTATATCGTATTCTTTGGCTTTCCAGGTGAGGTAGAATGGGTCTATGGGAATACAGTGACCTCCGAGTCCAGGACCAGGATAAAAGGGATGATAGCCAAATGGCTTTGTCTTCGCTCCTTCAATAACTTCCCAGATGTCAATTCCCATCCGGTCGAAGACTGTCTTGAGTTCATTTACAAGAGCAATATTCACTGCTCTGTAAATATTTTCAAGAAGTTTCACCGCCTCTGCGACCCTCGGTGAACTCACAGGAACTGTTTGGATGATGATTTGGTCATAAAGGGTTTTTATTATATCGAGACAGTGCTCAGTAACTCCGCTTACAATTTTCGGAATCGTCCTGGTACTGAACTTCTTATTCCCTGGATCCTCGCGTTCCGGAGAAAATCCTAGGAAAAAGTCCTTGCCCACCTGTAGACCAGTGGATTCAAGAATGGGAAGAAGCTCTTCTTCAGTTGTTCCAGGATAAGTGGTACTTTCAAGAACTACCACATGCCCTTTTCTCAAATTCGCTGCTATGGTTTTTGTAGTATTCAAAACAAAGGTTAAGTCAGGCTCTTTATGTTCTCCAAGGGGAGTAGGAACACATATTATAATAACATCTACCTCTCTCAGACGTGTAAAATCATTTGTAGCTGAAAACTTGTTTATTTTGACATAGGAAGCAATGAACCCACTCTGTATATGTTTGATATAACTTTCTCCACGATTTATTTTTTCTACCTTAACGGGATCAATATCAAAACCCAGAACACTGAAGCCAGCGTTGAGAAACTCACGGGTAAGGGGCAGCCCCACATAGCCAAGGCCAATTATACCTATATAAGCCTGTCTCGAAATGATCTTATCTTTTAATTCATTTACCATACTTTCGCCCTCTCTATTGTGAACTCAAATCTTTGTAAATGGTGTAAATAACCGCTATTGTGGTAGCTGCCTTATATATCTCATCAAGAGTTGGCCAGAACTTTTTAGGTACTTCAAATACATCTCCAGATTCCACGCCCAGCTCTTTCAGTAATTTGCCTTCTGTAACGGCTTTCCAGGTATTTATATTCAATATTTCACCCTTTCGTCTGATTTTCAACTTCCTAATATTACCTCGCTTTGTTGGTCCTCCTGCTCTGGCAATTACTTCCCATACCCTGTCACTCGGGGATACATAGTAAAGTCCAGGCCTCATAACCTCTCCGAAGACAGAAACTTTATAAAGCAGAGTAACAGTAAAAGTAGGAGATTTTAGATATTGGCTGTAGAGAGTGTATAAAGTATCACGGAGGTTATCGACTTCAAATTTTTTCACATTAAGTCTTCCTATAAGGGGGAGTTCCATGGTGGTATCGATATCAACCACAGCTGTATCGTTTAATTCTGGATACATGTGAAATTTCAATACAATTGCATCGCCGGGATGGAGAAGAAACAAAAGTGTTAGAAGCAGATTCATGGCTTACGCTCCATTTTTTTAATTTGATTTATAATTTTGTTAAATATGGTTCTTTTAGCTACGCCAGAACGTCCATAATATTCGTAGTAATATCTTCTCGCATAATATCCATAATTTTCAAAATTAAATGCATTTAATACAGTACCTAGGAAATTCACATTGCTCCTTTTAAGTTGTTGTGCCACATCCTGCAGGATATTTTTATCGGTATACTCCGATCTAACAACCAGAATGGTGGCGTCTGAAAGCGAACTGATACTCAAGGCTTCTGCAACAGGGAGGATGGGTGGAGTATCAACGATTACTACATCGTAATGATGATTGATCCTTTCTTTAAGTTTATCAACATTCACGGGATTGAAAAGGTCAAGGGATGGCAGAATACGGGTTCCAGCTGGTAAAAGATAAAGATTTTTTATCTGGGTTTCAAATGCTTTGGCTTGATGACCCACAAGCAGGTCACTAAAGCCGGGTTCGCGCGGCACATTAAATATGTTATGCAGGGTAGCTCTCCTGATATCACCATCGATTAGAAGTACTTTCTCACCTGCATTAGCAAAGGCTATGGCTATATTACAGGCCACTGTAGACTTCCCTTCTCCTTTTATGGAACTTGTTATTGAAAAAATTCTGAGTTTTCTTTCAGGGTCAAGAAATCGGATATTTATCTGTAGTTTTTTAAAAGCTTCAGATATAGGATTTAGAGAATCAAAATGTGTTATGAATGTTTTTTCAATTCTGGAAGTTGAGTTATTATCATTCTCCAATTGGATCAAAGGAATTATCGAGAGCACAGGTTTTGACGTTATTTCTTCCACTTCCTTGGCACTCTTCACAGTGTTGTCGAGATATTCAGCAATAAAAGCTCCAAAAATCCCTAGCATTGTACCAAGTATCAAACCGAGAACAATATTCAATTTTTTCTTCGGGGAAATAGGAGATTTTGGCAACAGAGCATAATCCAGTACTCTAGCATCTGAGATCTGTGATGCTTCCTGAATACGGGTTTCCTCTAATTTTTGCAAGAGCATATTATAAACAGTCTTGGTAGCTTCAATCTTTCTTTTAAGTCGGGCATAGGTTAATTCCTGAGTGGGGAGAAAACTTATTTTCTTTTCGTAAGCTCTGATGACCTTATCAAGGGCACTTACCTTCGCCTCAAGTGCCAAAGCGAGCGCTTCATTTGTAATAAAATCCGTTGCCAGTTTTTGGAATAGAGGATCTCCTGCAGAGGGACCGGAAAATGCAAGACTTTTAAGTATTGACTGTAGATTTTTTCTCGTGGCTTCGATCTGATTCTCTATAGCCTGGATTTCGGGGTGTTTTTCTGTATATTTTTCCATTAATTCTGCTTTTTTTATCTCTAGAGTTATGATTTTATTTTGAAGTTCCTGAACCTGTGGATTATTGCTCAATCCTGGAAGCTCAGCCAGTTCTCTATATTTAGCCAGGAACCCTTTACCCTCAATCTGGTTCTTTAATATCTCAATTTTTTTCTTAGCTTCTTCCCTTTCAGCTATGGATTGCGATTTTTCCATCTCCAAGGTGGTAAGAGTTCGAAGGAGTTCCTTGGTACTTTCCTGTGAATTTTCCAGTGCCAGTGCTGCAAAAACTCCAAATTTTTCCTTTACTAATTTGAGAGAGTCTTCCTGTATTTTTAACTGTGTTTCGATTTTATTCACCTGTTGCTGTAAAAATTCTCTCAGAACTCTTGCAGAATACCTGACATCGTCGAGAGTATATTCAACATAGGCATTTGCATAAGTATCTGCAAGTTTTTTGGCGAGTTCTGGGCTTCTCGCACGGGTTCTGATAACGGCAATAAAGGACCTGGCCTCCTGAGAAACCTTCATCCTTGAAGAAAGAGATTTAATCAGTGTATGGTAATCCAAAATCTCGAACCTGACTTTAAGCGGGAATGTTATCTTTTGTTTCTTATCAAGAAGCACTTTGAGGCCTAATCCCTTTTCTTCATGGTAGGTTTTAATAGGTCCCTTTATGTAAATCTTCCCTTCGGGTAAATTTTTAACCAAATAGTAATTCCTGTAAACCTCTAGGATAAAGTCTCCCGAGGGCATATCTTCTTTCACATAAACACTATCGATAGTAAGGCCAGGCGGCATCTTTTTATCCAGTACACGAAATCGTAGACCCAGCTTATTTATAACTCTTTTAGCTACATTTATTGATTTTATAATTTCCAGTTGAGTGGGAACATCGTTCCAAGGATTTGTCATCCCTGCAAGAAAGAATTCTGTCACCTGACTGCTGCCCGGGAGCCTCACTCTTGCTTTTGCCTCGTACACAGGAGACTTAAGAAAACTATAGATTATCGAGAGGAGGGTAACAAAGATAATCGACATAATAATTATTTTTTTTCTGCTTCTCAATACATTTATTATATCTTCAAATTTTAGTTCTTCTTCCATAGTAATGCCTCGATTGTAATTTAGACAATATTATATTTTTACATGTCTGTTTGAGCAAGAACTTTGTCTCTTGAAAAAACGGAATAAAACGTTAAAATAAAACTATGAACAAGAATAAGGTACTTGCACAAATATTTGAAAAGATAGGTGATGCCCTAGAATTTATGGGGGATAATCCTTTTAAGATAAGTGCCTACAGGAAAGCTGCACGGGTGCTGAATGATCTGGTGGAAGATGTGGAGGAAGTATATAAAGAGAAGGGCCTCCAAGGTCTTATGACCATTCCTGGAATTGGTGAGAGGATTGCTAAGAAAATCGCCGAGTATCTGGAAACCGGGAAGATGAAGAAATATGAAGAAGTAATGTCACTAGTCCCCCAGGATTTACTGGAACTTCTGGATGTCCCGGGTCTTGGTCCGAAAACCCTGAAACTGGCCTACAATGAACTTGGGGTCAAAAATTTGGAGGATTTGAAGAAAGTTTTGGAGGATGGTTCTCTTGAAAAATTGCCCGGTATGGGTGCTAAAAAAGTAGAAAATATTAAAAAAGGTCTTGAGCTTTATACCAGGATGAAAGACAGAATACCCATCGGGCTCGCGATCCCCATCGTAGAGGATATAGTAGGCAGGTTGAAAGAATTGAAAGAGGTTGAGTTGATCTCCCCCTGTGGCTCCTTTAGAAGAATGAAAGAAACGGTAGGTGACCTTGATATTCTAGTAGTGGGACAGGATGGATTTAAAATCATAAAATATTTTACCGAGTTACCTGGTGTTACTAAAGTTCTTGCTCAGGGTGAAACTAAGGGTTCCTGTATTTTTGAGGATCGGTACCAGGTGGATTTAAGAGTTGTTCCCAGAGATTCATGGGGGGCTGCTTTACAATATTTCACTGGTTCAAAGGCGCACAATATTAAAATCAGATCTATAGCCAAACAGAAGGGATTAAAGGTTTCAGAGTACGGGGTCTTCAAAGGTGAAAAAAAGATAACCGGGGCCAGCGAAGATGAAGTTTACAAGGTTTTGGGACTTAAATGGATCCCGCCTGAATTAAGAGAAGACAGGGGAGAAATAGAGGCTGCTCTGAATGATGCTTTGCCCAATCTTGTGAAAGAGGATCAGATCAGGGGAGATCTGCATGTACACTCCCGCTATTCTGATGGTACCGCCGACTTAGAAGAGATAGCATTAAAAGGAATTGAAAGAGGTTATGAATATATTGCTATCTGTGACCATTCAAGGAGTGTAAAATATGCCCGCGGACTGGAGATAGATCGGTTGCTTAAAAAGTTGGAAGAGATAGAACAAGTTAATCAAAAATACCCTCGGATCAGACTACTTGCAGGAACTGAAGTGGATATATTACAAGATGGAACTCTTGATTATCCAGATGAAATATTAGAGAAGCTGGATTTTGTGGTTGCGGCTATACACATCTGGAAAAAAGATGAAGATGTAACGGCAAGAATCCTGAAAGCCATGGATAATCCCCATGTAGATGTGATAGCTCATCCTACAGGTAGATTAATTGGACAGAGGGAAGGTTACAGAGTGGATATTGAAAAAATCATTGAAAAGGCCCGGGAGAAAGATATTGCCCTCGAGATTAATGCATACTATGAACGATTAGATTTGAACGATATTAATGTTCGTCTTGCCAAAGAAAAAGGAGTAAAATTGAGCATAGGAACAGATGCCCACAATATAGGACAGCTCTGGATGATGAGATTGGGAGTAGGTGTAGCACGCAGAGGTTGGCTCGAACCAGAGGATATCCTCAATACTTTATCCGTGGAACAATTGATGGAGTGGAGGCGTAAGAGAAGGAAATAACTATTCCAGAAAGTATTCTGCAGGGTCAATTCCAAATTTCCATGGTGATTCAGCTTCTCTAATCTCAAGGTCAGATTTACTCAAATCTACTATTCTTCTTGGTATATCCTTCCCTGTGGAATCTTTGATCAGAAGTACTACAGGTTTGTGTATATTCAACCTATCCTGGGGTTGTCCTATTACCAGTCCCCATTCTCCGGTATTCAAGAATACAAGTGTTCCCAAAGGATAGATGCCCAGTAAATTCACAAAGAATTTCGAAAGAATAGGATCAAAGAGTTTCCCTGCATTTTTGATTAGATGAGCCATAGCTTCAGCAGGCGACATGGGGACTGGGTTGTGAATTCGTGGGGTGGTGACAGCGTCATAAAAATCAGCAATTTGTATTATTCGTGAGAACAATGAGAGGGGTTTTACATTGACAAAGTCAGGATAGCCACTACCATCGTATCCTTTCTGGTGTTCAAGTACTGCAAGAATTACATCTGCTGTCTCTTCATTAAGTCCCACTAAATCCATAGTCATTTCTGCGCCGATTATGGGGTGAGTTTTAACGATTTTCCATTCCTCTGAAGTTAATATTCCTTCTTTAACCAGTAGATCTTTCGGGATTTGAGTCATTCCGATATCATGGAGAAGGGCCGATTGTCCGAGCTTTAGGAGTTCTTTACTCTTAAGACCTATTCTCACCCCTATGGAAAGTGAAAGAATTGCAACATTAACGGAGTGATTGTAAAGATAATCATCATAATTCTTCACTACTGTTAGACCGAGTAGGAGCCCTTCTGATGCCTTGAGTGTATCTATGAGATAGTAGATACCCACCGTGAATTTGCTAAATAATTTTTGGGTTATGTTTTCAGTTGTTGATATTTGTTTAACTAAGTTAATAGTCTCAAAATATATCTGTTTAACCCGTTTTTTGGGGTCAATAATTTCTCCAGAATGCACAAGTGGTAATATATGAATACTTTGTACTTCATTTTCTTTTAATAACTTTAAAATGTCTTCCCGATGCAAATCTTCCTTTGTTAATAGTTCCAGGAAAAGCAAAACTTCTTCATCTTTCACATTTTGGTTAATTACTATTCCTCCTATGTCCTTTTCAGAAAGAAGCTCCATGAAATTTTTTAGTTGGAGAAAATTAGTGGTTTTTATTTTAATCCTCATTCCGTTTATATAAAGATACCAGCTTCTTAAGGTGATGGTTAATTCACCATCTTCCTCAAGCTTAGGTTTTATCAAGCCTAAAAGTTCGCTCAAACTTTTCTGTATGGCAGGGTGCCCTTTGTCATAAAGTTTGATGTTGTTCATCAAGGCCTGAAGCGAGATTACTATTTTTTCATCTATTTCTCTCTTCTCCACCGTAAAAACCACCTCCTAAGTTTTTAAGTGTTTCTTTACACATATGTCTGACCTTTTTATAGCGTGCCCCGGTAATCCCCTCCAAAAGGATCTCGAAGGCTTTTTTCGACTTAGTTTCTGCCAAGGAATGGATTAGAGTATTTATTGTATCCAGTGTTTTTTTATTTTCAAAGATTCTTTTTAAAAACGATGGGCGATAATTTAAAAGTTTTTTAATGCTTTTGGATACTTCTTCGTTATTAACATAAAGCGCAGCAAGGGAGAAGAAAATTTGTTTTTCCAATGTATCAAAATTATGGATAGAGGGATCAAGGACTTTTTTGGCAATCAATTCTGCATAGACTTCTCTGGGGTTCTTTTTTAGCTCCTGATAGGCAGTCAGTCTTACCTTGCTACTTGTATCATTAATAAATGGTGATATGTCGCCTTTTAAAGAAAACAGAGCCTTCACGAGCGCTACTCGTATGTCCTCATCTTCCATATTCTTCAAACTTTCAAGAAACCTTGTGGAAGACTCATCTGAGTGCATCCCAAGGAGTTCAATTCCAGCAATTAAGAGGTCTTTACGCTCAATATTACTTTTGAGATATTGCGTTATTTTGTTAATGTCCAATCCTTCAATTTTTGAAATACCTTTCAGAAGAGCATTTCTTCTTGCATGTTTTCCAGTTTTTGCTGCTATCTCCAGAATATCAATGGCTACTGGAGGTTTTAGATGGGCAATAAATTCCTGAATTTCTTTATTATTCAGTTTGTCTTCCTCTAGAATTCCCGAGATAAGTTTTGAATCCGAAATTTTTCGAAAGAGGAATTCTATTCTTTTAATTTTTTCAGTTGCCCAGACCAACTGTCCCGCTGAAGCGGCAAGTTGCTTAAGATTCTTAAAAACCGATAAAATTCTTTTCAAGTTTTTGTTTTTAATTTCTATGAGCAGAAGTTCTTCTATAGCATCAATAATCCTATTAAAATTGGGAAGATCTGATTCTTTTAGTATTTCAATTAAATATACTAGTAATTTATCTAATTTATTTTGCTCCCGCTCTTTCTCGATCTCTTCCTGAAGAAGCTGCTCCTCTTCATATGAAATCTTAAACACTTCTCTGGATTCTATAATTATGGGGATTTCTATTTTTGCTACTGGTTTTTCATCCACTTCGATTGGTTCACTTTTGGGTTCCTTTTCTTTTAGTTTTTTAAATTCTTCAAAAGTTTCTGGGATGAAGACATTTTCATCTTCAATAAATTCTGGCGCGATCTCATAACTTATACCCTCAAAATTTCGTTTATTTAAAGCCACAAGGAGCGCATATTTATCTTGATCGAGATCACTTACTTCACCAATTGCTTCGAAAAAGTCTTTAAGTTCATACAGTGAGATTTGAGGGGTTATTACAACACCCTTTATTCCCCCTTTGTATAAAAACCAGGAGAAGTTTTCTTCGTTTTCTTCGCCTTCTAGTATGATATTTCCCTCCTCGTCTAGGATTCTATTTCTTTCTATGTAAAAAGAAATTTCTGCCCGGGATGCGAAAAGTTCTTTGAGTTTTTCCCAGACCTGCCTCAAGAAATGTTTGGGTATTTCATGCCCCCTGGGGTAGATTCTATAGGCTCGATATGCCTTTTCTATAAGTGCAGTTAATTCTTTCATTTCTCCAACCTCTATATTTTATTCAAATTTTTTCTGTTGTGCAATTTTATTACGTTCTTCTTGAAGTAAATGGGTTAATAATGAAAGTCCCCTAATATTATAGTCCTTTATTTGTTGTTCAATTACCGGTAATTCTTTTTCATAAATCTCTTTAAGGCCTTTTATTATAGCGAATTTCAAATAGAAATATCTTGCAATAATCCTCAAAGGAATACTGCCCAAAATATCCAAGAGTCCCAAAGACTCCTCAAACATAAAGATGGCCTGGTCTTTTTCCCCTTCCATACCCCTGGCAAACCCCGCCAATGTATTGAGAAAGGCTCTTTCTTCCCTAAATTCTGTAATTGGTAAAGATGCCGTGAATTTATTATATAGGGAAATAACCTCACTGTATTGTTCCTTCATTATGTTTAATAATGTCTTAACTATAGTTAAGCGAATAGTACAGGCTCTAGATAGAGGCCATTTTTCTATCTCTTCAATTTCCTTAGCCAGTGTGTCTAACTCTTCAGATATTTTCGGAGTTTTTTGTAACAAGAAGAGGAGAGTTTTGAGCTCACAAGAGAGTAAACTTAATTCACCAGTTTTGTACTTACTTTTGATTATACTTTTACGATAAGCTTCGTCAAATTCACCTCTTAATAATTCAATGTAAGCTTGGGTCAGCGTAGCTTCAAGATAATTCTTTTCTACTTTACTTTCTTTAAACCAAGAAGATGCCTCTTTTATTATAGAATATGCATCTTCCAGTTGGGATTGATCGGCATATATTTTAGATAAAAGCACATAGTTTTCATAGAAATTTAATTTTTGCCCAATAGATCGGAATATTTCACAGGATCGTTTCAGATTCTGAATCGCTTGGTTTCTATCTTTAATATAATCTACGTGTATTTTCCCTATCTTTTTCAGTATAATTCCCGTAAAGTACCTATCCTCTGTTTGTATTGAAATTTCTAAGGCTCTACGTAGTAGAGAAAGGGCCTCACTAACCTCGCCAAGTCCTTCCTTCGTAGATGCAAGATTATAAAAGATTCTCTGAAGTGTTTGTTTGTCCCCAACTTCTCGAGATATTTTAACTGCATTACTTAGTATATCCTGTGCCACTTCATAAACACCCAATTTGTTTAACTGTTCAGCCACCAAATTCAATGAGATATTCAGCGTGTATGGTTCTTCAAGAGATTGAGCAAGTTTTTTAGCCTCTTTTGTGTAGTAATGGGCTAATTTAAAATCTCCTTTCTCTAAGTACAGAGCAGCTAATTTGGTATAGAATTTTATTTTTAAAAAAGTATCTGATTCTACCCCTGGATATGTCAAGGATTCTTCTAATAATGCTATACTTTTTTCATACTCACCGCGTAATTGCAAGATCTCGGATTTCAACAATTTCAAATCAATATAAAAGGAATTACGAGGAGATAGTCCTTCGAGTCTTTCTATATACTTGAGGGCATTTTGATATTCACCTTTTAAGGATAACAATTCTGCTAGATAATATCCCGACTCCATCTGGTATTCAATATTTTTGATATCCTGGGCTATGGAAAAAGCGTTCCGGAAATCTGCTAGAGCCTCGTTCCATCTTCCCAGTATTTCAGCAGCTTTTCCTTTCCCAAGATAGATGAGGTATTGCCACTCTATTGATTGTCGGTTCCGTTCTTTAATCTTCATCTTATTCATAACATCCAATGCCTTTTTGAATTTTTCATAAGACATAACATACATATGAAGTTTCTGGTGAGTTCGCGCTGCCTTGATCAGGTATTCAAGTGCCTTTGTTGTTACCTCACCCTCGTAAAAATGATAAGCTAGGATATCGTAATTTTCCTCTAACCTGTCTTTGAATATATTTTCTATAGCAAATCCCACAGTGGCATGTAACTGTTTTTTCTCGGATTTTAACAGAAGAGAATAAGCACCATCTCTCACGAATGAGTGTTTAAAGATATATACATCCTTCTTATTTTTACTTTTGTAAATAAAACCTTTATTTTCCAGCTCTCTCAATTTTTCCTCCAGATTTTCGGTCCTCGCTATCATTGCCAAGAGTCTTACATTGAATTCTCTTCCGATTACAGCGGCAATTTTTACTATTTCCCGAAGATCCTCTGGAAGTTTGTCAAGCTCAGAAGTTATAAGAGCATGGATTGACGCAGGAATATCAGTGGTTTCTATCTTTTTGAGAATTTTCAATTTCCTGTTTTCTATACTGATGTATCCCTGCCCCGCAAGGCTGCTGATTATTTCCTCCATAAATAGTGGGTTTCCTTCGGATTTTTGGACAATAATCTCTACAAAACTATCTGGTACATCTTCGACGCCCAGTAAGTATTTAATAAATTGTCTACTTTCAGGGAAACTTAAAGGAGTTAGAAAAATTATGGTTATATGCTCCATCTCAGGGAAAGCAGGGTTGAACTCTGGTCTGTGCAGGCACAACATCAGTATCCGCTTTGTGGAAATCTTTTCAGCGAGAAATCTGAGAAGTTCAAGAGAAGCTTCATCAATCCAGTGGATGTCCTCGAAGATCAATACTAGCGGTTTTTTCTGACTCAATTTGTCAAAAAGTGTAAGAATGGAATTAAATATTACCATTTTTTCTTCTATTATTTCTTCAGCAGAACCAATTCCCAGCAGATTAGCGAGAACTTCAACAGTTGGAATTTCTAGGTTCAATTTTTCTGCTTGTTTGCTTAATTTCCATCGGATTGCCTCTTTGTGGTCATCTGGTGTAATCTCGAAGATATTACGGAGTATTTCGATAAAAGGCCAATACAGAAAAATACGCCCAAAATTTATGCAGGCGCCTTCATATACATTTGCCTGACCAGGGGCCATGGAATTTTTCAATTCAAGCTTCATTCTGGATTTTCCGATTCCAGCTTCTCCAGTAATTTCTACCAGCTGGCCTTTACCCGAGAAAGCGAGCTCTTTCCTGTTGAGAAGTATATTAAGCTCTTTACTTCTTCCCACAAGTGGTATCAGTTTTCCTTTTATTGCCTTGAGTTCTCCTCCCTTACCCTTTCGAAATCCTATTAGTTTATACACATGAATTGGTTCCTCCCTACCAGCAAGGAATTTGAGCCCTATGTCTTCAAAATCAAACAGGTAAGATGTAAAGTTTTTAACAGTCTCTGTTACAAGGACATCGCCTGCATCTGCAATATCCTGCATTTTTTTCGCAACGTTTACAATGTCACCAATAACTGTATATGATTTTTTGGCTTTACCTCCTGAATAACCTGCTACCACAACGCCGGTGTTGATAGTGATTTTAATGCCCAATTTTTGCGGAAAATTGCGGAAATATTCCTTAGCAATTTCCTGCATCTCCATAGAAGCTCTTACAGCCCTTTCCGGATCATTTTCATGTGCCTGTGGAGCTCCAAAAATAACCATGACACCATCCCCAAGATATTTATCGATGGTGCCGTCATATTTTTCTATAGGCATCTCCAGCTTTTCAAATAATTTATTTATTAAAGAAAGTACATCCTCTGGGTCTAACTGCTCACTTATTTTGGTAAATCCCGCAACATCTGCAAAAAGGACAGTGACTAATCTTCTTTCACCATGTGTTAGGTGCAGAATATACTCTTCTTTCAAGTTATGACCGCAATAGAGACAGTAAGATGCATACGGAGGATTTTCTTTTCCACAAAAAGGACATTTCATTTTATTTAGTATGCCGGATTCGCCTTATAAAGTCAAGGGGTTAACAAAGGAATGTAGATAATCTTCTATAAAATCAGGGGTAAAAAACAAATGGCTGTGAAATGTTGAATCACTTGAACCAAAACCTTTAACAGGTAGGATTTGGTTGCCGAATTTATTTAATATTTTTTGCACCAGTTCTTGTTCTTCCAGCTCTGAAACAAAAATTTTTACTACATCCACATATTGACTTGCAGTGAAGTAATCTATATGCCATCTCAATCTTTTGTTTTTTCTCATGTGTCTCTTAATTCGGGCATGTAAGTACTTTCTTCCACTTCCTATATAAAGATATTTTCCGGGGAGGAACAATATCTCCCCGAGTTTTCCGACCCTAATCTTAATTTTTTTATGGAGTTTTAAAACAAGAATATAACTCTTCATGGAAATATTTTAAAGTAATTTATTCTTATCTTGAAAGTAGGAGATATACAATATATAATTTGTGACATGCTAATTCTCCTCGTTCATCTTTTATTTATAAGCCCCAGGATATCCTGTAGTGAAAACCTATACGACTTTGGAAAAGTGGAAGAAGGAACTGTTGTTACGCATACTTTTTTTATAAAGAATACAGGTGACGAAATTTTAAAAATCCTTAAAGTATGGACCAGCTGTGGTTGTACAGCTGCTAATACCGGCGAAATGGAACTATCTCCGGGAGATTCCACTACAATAAAAGTGAGATTTGATACAAAAGGATACAGAGGGAAAACCACCAAGGCAATTTTTATCAAATCAAATGATCCCGAAACTTCTATTTTTGTTCTTAAATTGGCAGGAACTGTGAATAAACATTTTTTGGATCCATCGGAACTCATGGGCAGGTATTGTATTATTTTCGATTTGAGGTCAAGGGAACAATTTGAGAAAATGCATATTCTTGGTTCTGAGTGGATTCCAAGAGACAAATTCAAACAAAGGTTTGAAAAACTGTTTATACCTAAAGATGTTACAATTGTACTGGTGTATTCTGGAGAAAAACCTATGGAGCTAATCCGCTATTTGAGAGATAAAGGTTATAAGAACAGTTTTATATTAAGGGATGGTTTCCATGGCTGGTTCAAAAGATACAGGTACACTCTAGTAGAGAAAAGTGAGTAATCTCCGGCTTTTATTTATTCTAATACTTTCTTATTCTAAAACAGATACGCTTTTTGTCATTTATTCTTCGGAATGCCATGAATGCATCCAATTTTTTTCAGAATATGAAACACAAATAAGGCAAATTTTCCCCTTTTACAAAAAAATAGATATTTCAAAAGAAGAAAATCATGTCTATATAAGTAAATTTGAACCCCCTGCTGATGGTGGTATACCTTATTTTGTTCTTGACGGCAAAACGTACAATAAGTACGAATTCCTCAAAAAATTTTTAGGGAAAAACAACTTCGAAAAATCTCAGAGTTTGCTGCTTCCATCTAATGGTGAGGTGATACCCTTTACGCCTGACTCCAGTACCTTATACTTAGTATACATACCAGGCTGTAAAGAATGTATTGAAGCTTATTACATACTTCAGAGATTAAAAAAAGAAAATGAAAAAATAAAAATCAATTATGTGAGTAGTGCCGAAGATACAGGATTTTATTTATTACTACAGGCAAGAAAGGCTGGAATTAAGAGTGGTCCACCACTGGTGTATTATAGAGGGCAATTTTTAGCCGGCAATTCCATTAATGTTGAGAACATAAGAAAGATTCTCAGTGTAAATCTCAAAGCTGCACCTCGTTATAATGTAAAAATTCCGGACCTGTCCCTATTCCCGGTTATAAGTGCAGCCCTTCTTGATGGCATCAACCCTTGTGTGTTTGCTACTTTCCTATTTCTGATTACATATTTAAGTCTTTTCACTGACTCTAGAAAGAAGATGTTATTGACCCTCTTGTTCTACGCAGGTGGAGTTCTGGTCTTTTATTTTCTTGCAGGTATAGGCATTATGGGAATACTAAAATCATTTGAAAAAATGCAAAAGGCAAGAGTGTTTATAAAAATTGTGATAGCGACTTTTACTCTAGCATTCGCCGTATTGAATTTTCGGGATTATCTCAAAGCTAAAGCAGGGAAATTTGAAGAGATGACACTAAAAATGAGCAGCAGTCTTAGAGAAAAGACCAGGAATAGCATAAAAAAATATCTTTTCTACAGCGCTTTCCTTGCAGGATTTTTAGTTTCATCCCTTGAGCTTGTTTGTACGGGGGAGATTTATTTACCCACAATTCTTGTAATGCTCAGACATGGGGAAAGTGTGGGTGGCCCTGTGGTGTATCTTTTAATTTATAATTTCTTTTTTTTGATCCCATTGTTAATTATAGGATTGATCTGTGTCTTTGCCGGAGAAGGCGCTATAAAGCTTCTATTTAAGCGCAATATTGCCCGCATTAAGTTATTTACAGGTATTATACTGCTCATGATATTTGGATATATAACCGTGTTCATTTAGCACTTGTTTTGAAGAAACTTCAAAGATAGGTTAAAATAGTCACATTGTGGGTACAGTAATCCTAACAATATTTATAATTGGTATTTTAATTATTATTCATGAAGTTGGTCATTTTTTACTTGCCAAACTTAATGGAGTGAAAGTCCTCGAATTTTCAATTGGATTTGGACCTTATATTGTAAAGAAACAGATTGGTGATACGGTTTATTCTCTGCGTATAATTCCCTTTGGCGGTTATGTGAGGATGTCAGGTGAAGACCCGGGAAAAGATCACTATGAAAAGCACGATTTTTTAGCTCAACCGTTCTACAAAAAAATCACTATTGTACTGGGGGGTCCAGTATTTAATTTGATCTTTGCTATTCTGGTCTTTATTGTGGCTTATTCGGCAGTTGGTTATCCAGTAATCCCGATTACAAAAATTGCAAGAGTGGAGGAAGGCTCCAGAGCCTATTTTGCTGGCATCATGCCGGGGGATAGTATTGTTGAGATTGACGATATAAAAGTTAAATCGTGGGATGATTTTTATGGTGAATACTCTCGAAGAGACACAAATGTGGTCAAAATATACCGAAAAGGTCAGATACTTTCCCTTGTATTAACAGGAAAATCTTTAGATTCCCTGGGGATTGTACCTTATATCCCACCGTTAATATACAAAGTAGAAAAGGGAGGAGCTGCTTGGGAATCCGGTTTAAAAAGCGGTGACCTCGTACTGGAAGTAAAAGATGAATCGGTGAATTCCTGGGAAAAATTTGTGGATCTTATCCGATCACATCCCGGTGAAAGCCTTTCAATAACTTTGCTGAGAGGAAAGGATACAATCAGAACCATCATTGTCCCCAGATTAGTAGAACTTCCGGATGGTTCGAAAATAGGCAGAATAGGTGTTCTGTTGCCCATGGCTTACAAAAGACTCCCGCCCTTAATGTCGCTTAAAGTATCGCTGGTGAAAAGTTATGATACTACTGTATTGCTCCTGAAGTATCTTGTAAGGCTTGTAAGAGGAAAGAGTTCTGTTAAAAATCTTGGTGGCCCAATAATGATAGGGAAAATGGTTCAATCTTCAAGGGAATACGGACTTTTTAATCTTCTTTTTTTGATAGGTCTTATTTCTGTGAATCTATTTGTAATCAATATTATTCCATTCCCGGCACTTGATGGCTGGCATGTATTAATATTTTCTGTAGAAGCGGTGAGAAGGAAACCTCTCTCCTCATCCATACAAACATGGCTTCAATTAGTAGGCTTTGCTTTTTTGATCATACTCATGCTTCTCATCACCTTTTTTGATATTCTACGGATAACAAAATGAATCTTCAGAACTTGGGATTGTTGAAAAAAGCAGGCAAGATTATTGTCGGAAGGAAGGCAATAAAATATAAAAAAAAGAAAATAAAATTAATTATACTGGCTAGAGATTTATCATATCGTTCAAAGAGAGATATTCAGCTATTCGCTGAGAAAAACGGAATAGACATTATTATAGGACCTACAATGAGTGAAATAGGTAAGGCACTCGGTAGCCGACCAGTAGGTATAGTAGGAGTCTGTGGCCCTTATCATTCCTTGATTTTAGGAAAATAGTGCATTATTCTATATAACTACATCTGGGAGGTAAGGAGATGATCGAAAAAGAAAAAATCAAAAGAATTATAGCGACTGATTGTGGTAGTACAACTACAAAAGCAATTCTTATTGAAGAAAAAGATTCAAGTTACAGATTAATTACCAGAGGGGAGGCTCCAACTACTGTTGAAGCTCCCTTTGAAGATGTTACTAAAGGTGTATTAAACGCTTTTAGAGAAGTAGAGGAATTAACTGGGATCACTTTCCTTGACGGGGAGAAATTAATAAAACCCAGGAAAAACGAAAAAGAGGGAGTAGATATATACGTTTCCACATCTTCAGCTGGGGGAGGCCTCCAGATGCTGGTGGCAGGGGTTGTAAAGTCCATGACTGCTGAGAGTGCGGCAAGAGCAGCTCTTGGTGCAGGTGCTATTGTGATGGAAGTTATTGCATCTAATGACGGTAGAATGCCTCACGAAAGAGTGGAACTTATCCGGAGACTTAGGCCAGATATGATACTCCTTGCAGGCGGTGTGGATGGTGGAACCATAAAGCATGTAGTTGAGCTTGCTGAGCTCATCAGAGCTGCAGATCCAAAGCCCAGATTTGGAGTGGGATATAAACTTCCCGTCATTTATGCTGGTAATAAAGACGCCAGAGAAAAGATAAAAGAGATACTTGGAGATAAGGTGGCTTTACATATAGTAGATAATATAAGGCCCGTCCTAGAGAGAGAAAATCTTGGACCTGCAAGAAATGCAATCCACGAACTTTTTATGGAACACGTGATGCAACATGCTCCAGGCTATAAAAAGCTTATGACATGGACAGATGTGCCAATAATGCCTACTCCTGGTGCTGTAGGACTTCTAGTAGAAAAAGTTGCGAGAAAAGAAAATATTGATGTGATAGGTGTGGATATTGGAGGCGCTACCACCGATGTATTTTCAGTATTTCAGGGTGTGTTCAATAGAACTGTATCTGCAAATCTGGGTATGAGTTATTCTATTTCTAACGTACTTGTAGAGGCAGGTGTTGATAATATTCTCAGATGGGTTCCATTTCATATCGAAGAGCATGACCTTAAAAATAGAATAAGAAATAAAATGATCAGACCTACCACAATCCCACAGACGCTGGAGGAATTGATAATCGAACAAGCCATAGCCAGGGAAGCACTCAGGCTTGCTTTTGAACACCACAAGACAATGGCAGTGGGGCTAAAAGGGGTACAACAGGAAAGAACAATCTCGGAGGCTTTCGCACAGACCATGACCGGAGCAACATTGGTGGACATGATGTCCCTTGCTCTTCTTATTGGATCTGGAGGGGTTCTGTCTCACGCTCCCAGGAGAGTCCAGTCTGCAATGATGATGCTTGATGCTTTTCAGCCTGAAGGAATTACCATGTTAACTGTAGATTCCATATTTATGATGCCACACCTGGGCGTACTCTCAAATGTTCACGAAGAGGCTGCAACTGAAGTATTTGATAGGGATTGTCTTATAAGACTCGGTAGTGCAATTGCTCCCAAGGGTATATCTAAGGAAGGGAAACCCTGCATGAATCTAACTGTTGTGCTTCCAGATGGTAGAAAAATTGAAAGAGAAGTTAAATTTGGAGAATTCTTTAAGATCCCTCTGGGGGTTGGAGAAAAAGCCAAAGTTGTTATTGAGCCTGACAAGAATTTTGATGTAGGTGCTGGTAAAGGAAAAAGACTAGAGGGAGAAGTAGAGGGTGGAGTGGTTGGAGTAATCGTAGATTGTAGGGGAAGACCACTAATTATACCAGAAGACCCCGAAGAGAGGGTTGAGAAACTTTCAAGCTGGATTGAATCACTTGAAGTTTATCCTGTAGAGGCATACAATAAACTGGTAAGTAGTAAATAAAATAAACGTGGCTCTGGATGACCATGCTGGAGATTAGACCAGATGAACCATTATTTGTCATTAGTGTAGCCGCTAAGTTGAGCGGACTTCATATACAGACGCTGAGACTTTATGAAAAACGGGGTATTGTAGTACCCAAAAGGACCTATAAAAATACCAGGTTGTATTCTTTTAACGATATAAAAAAACTAAAGATAATAAAGGTATTGGTGAAGGATAGGGGACTGCGAGTGGAGCAGGTGGTTAGGATTCTTGAGGCTGAAAAAGATCTTAATAAATTGATGAAAAAGTATGGAATACGCTGATGAATCCCCTCCCTCCTGATGACCAGTCCCTTGAGATTTACCTCAAGGAAATCAGCAATTTGTCCCAACTTTCGCCCGAGGAAGAAAGAGAATTAATTATTAGAGCAAAGAAAGGTGATAGAGAGGCTATTGAGAAACTTCTTTATGCGCATCTTAAGTTTGTAGTATCCTTTGCGTATAAGTATGCCAATATGGGGGTTCCTCTTTCAGATTTAATTAATGAGGGAAATCTGGGCCTTTTAAAGGCCCTTAAGCGATTTGATCCAAACAGAAATGTTAGATTCCTTTCCTATGCCATATGGTGGATCAGACAGGCGATTTTAAAAGCACTCAGTGAGCAGTCTAAACTGATAAAACTGTCTGATACTCATATGGAAAAATTGAAAACGCTTAGAAATGCAACAAGGGATATTATGGAAGAAACCGGAGAGATGCCGTCTATTAAAGAGCTTTCTGATTTGACAGGTATGTCTCCTCAGGAAATTCAGAAGACCTACAGCATGTTTTCTGGAGAAGTATCCCTTGATCGTCCTATATATGAAGATAATGAAAAAAGATTACTGGTGGATATTTTAGGGCAGACAGCGTTGCCTTCTCCCGAGAGTTACTATGCTCAGAAAGAGTTACATGAAGTTGTTGAAGAAGCTTTATCCACGTTGAGTGAGAGAGAAAGAAAAATTTTGAGATTATATTTTGGACTGGAGGATGGTACTCCAAAAACACTCGAAGAAATTGGAAATATGATGGGAGTCTCAAGGGAAAGGATACGGCAATTAAAAGATAGAGCTCTCAAGAAACTTAAAATGCGCTTCGGTGAAAGACTTAAGGATTTTTTACCAGAATAATAGGCCTTCTAAATACAACATTTTCCCCTTGGTTTATAACGAGGTTGTACAATCCAGAGGGCAATTCTTTCAAGCTTATTTCAATATTTTTACTGGCTTTAGTCAGTATTTTCTTAATTAGTACCTTCCCGTCAACGCTTATAAGTTTAAGCTCGCTTTTTTCAGGCAATTCACCGAAATTTACCCGGAGTATATTGTCTGCTATAAACACTACGATATTGGAATCGAAAGTGTTGTCCATCTCATGAACAGATGTGTCTTCCTCTATGTTTTTGTATCTCAAAGCAATATACCCTCTAGAGGAATAATAAGATCTATACCGAAGGTCCAGAGCTGTTAAACACGGATCTGGTCTCCTATCAGTGGCCTGATAAATCAAAAGTTGTGTATGAGCAGAGTCAACCCACGAGTAAAAAATTACCACATGGGAACCCGGCTTGTCAAGCACATCTCCAGGTTTTAGGCTGTCATATGGTATTGTGTCCGAAATTCCGGGCAGCATACGAGTGCTATGTTTATTGGGGAGCTTCCAGGCCCTGGAAACGAGACCTGAACAGTCTTCGCCTGTAGCCCAAGATGGGTCTCCCCATTGTTGGCAGTCGTTATCAGAATGAGCCCCTGGTCTGAGTCCTTGGTTGAGGTTAGAGATGAAAAGTTCAGGAGTATCCCAACCTCCCCATTCATAGGCCTCGCCCATGTATGTGTTGCCTGCTTCATAATCCGATGTCCAATCTGGACATTGAGGAACTGGTGCCACATGCCTGTCCTCACAGAACCAGATTACTTCCGCATGTTCTTTGGCTTCCTGTATCACCTCTGCACGTGTTACGGCAATTAAAAAAGATAAAGCAAACAGGATCATCTTATTTGATAAATACCAGCTCCCTTTTCGTCTGAGAAGAATATATATAAATGTCCTGATTTCACCTTATATGGAGGAGACAGAAGTTCCACAAACTGTGGAATCTCCGTGAGGGACAATAAGAATTCTATTTTGTGATTCTCATAAATAAAGATAGTATCCTTGCGGGCCAGAAACAATCCACCATCCGCAGTTTCTCCTAGTACTGTATAATACGAGTCAAGGAATTTCGGATTTTTATATGAAACCCAGCTTTTTGTTGATACATCAAAAACAGTTTTCGGATCAAGGCAACACATTAAAAATATCTTCTTATTGGTTTTTCTGAAATGAAAGGCAGATAAAGGGGAACCTTTAATATCAAATTTTATTGTATCTATAATTTTATAATCTTCTCCTAATTTTAAAATCATCCCTTTATATGAGAGAAGTAGGTAAATATTGTTGCTGTCCGCAAGAATATCGTAAACTGAGGTTTTTAAGTTTAGTGGCACAAGCTTTAAACTTTCCCCTTGAGCAATAATGATGGAATTGTTCAGATAATTGTAAAAGTAAGCCTTTCTATGTTCCACATCGAAGGCTGTTGGACCACGAGGTGGACCTGCATCTATCTGCTCATGTACACTTACAGGAAAAGTTGTTGGGTTGTATTCAATATATGCAAACAATTTGAAATTAAAGGAAGATACCAATAAAGCCAATATAAAAAACATTCTTCTATTTGTCTTCTAACATTTCTATTCCTGGCAGATTTATCCCGGCAAGGAATTCTAAAGTTGCGCCTCCTCCTGTAGAAACATGAGAAAAATCTTCATCTTCTAAGCCAGCTTTATGGATAGCACTCACTGTATCTCCGCCTCCGATCACAGTGTATAAACCCTTTAAAGTCGCTTCCTTGATAGCTTGAGCTATACCGATTGAGCCTTTACTGAATTTATCTATTTCGAATACTCCCATGGGGCCATTCCAGAAAAGTGTTCCATGATCTGGTATGTTTTCAGTATACAATTTAAGTGTCTCCGGGCCAATATCTACGCCTATAAGGCCTTCTTCAATGTCACCCTTTATAATTTTAATCTCGGCATTTTCACTTATCTCGCTAACAGCTACGTGGTCAATGGGAAGCAAAATCTTTTCGGATTTGAGAAATTCACTCACCTTATTCAAAGATTCTTCATCGAGTATGGAATTTCCTATACTTGAGCCGCGGGCCTTCAGAAAGGTGTAGGCCATTCCGCCTCCTATTAGGAATCTATTAGCTTTTGGCAAAAGGTTTTCGATTATTTCAATTTTGTCTTTAACTTTGGCACCTCCAAGAACCACTACAAATGGTTTTTCCGGATTTTCTCTTACCTTTGTAAGGGCCTCCAATTCCCTCTTGATAAGAATACCAGCAACTCTTTTTTCCACAAATTGAGCCATGCCATATGTTGAGGCATGCTTCCGGTGTGCTGTTCCGAAGGCGTCATTAACATATACATCACATAGAGCTGCAAGCTGGCGTGAAAAGTTTTCATCGTTTTTCGTCTCCTCAGTATAAAATCGGAGATTTTCCAGTAAAATCACCTCTCCATTTTTAAGTGCTCTCACAGCATTTTGTACCTTATTTCCTACACAATCGTCTACAAATTTAACCTCTTTCTTTAATATTTTTGAGAGGTGCTCAGCAACAGGTCTCAAAGAAAGTTCTGGTTTTCTTTCTCCCTTAGGTCTTCCAAGATGTGACGCAAGGATTACCCTGGCCTCTCTGTCCAGCAGGTAGGTTATGGTAGGTAAGGCTTTCCTTATCCGGGTATCATCCTGTATCTTTCCGTCTTTTATGGGGACATTAAAGTCAACTCTTACAAAAACTCTTTTCCCTTTAAAAAATGAATCTTCTAAATCCAAAATAGTTAATTTTTTCATGGCTTCTACATCTTATTAGCGATAAATTCTAGAAGATCAACTACTCTTGTAGAATAACCCCATTCATTGTCATACCAGCCAAAGACCTTTATGAAATTTCCTCCTACAACTTGAGTCAGAGTAGCATCGAATATTACAGAATGTTCATCTCCTATGTAATCCACAGAGACAAGGGGCTCTTCTGTGTACTTGAGATATCTGGATTCTCCTTTCTTGAAAGCTGCATTAACTTCTTCTAAGGAAGTCTCTATCTCCACTTCACATGCGAAATCCACAATGGAAACATCCGCTGTGGGCACCCTCATAGCTATTGCTGATAATTTTCCCTCAAGGTCGGGAAATATTTTGAAGATAGCTTTTGCTGCCCCTGTGGATGTTGGAATCATAGAAAGTCCTGCAGCTCTTGCTCTCCGTACATCCCGATGTGGCTGATCCAGTATTCTCTGATCGTTAGTATATGAGTGAACAGTTGTCATAATGCCCCTTTTAATCTTGAAATTTTCATGTACTACCTTCACAAGATGAGCAAAGGCATTGGTTGTACAGGAAGCATTGGAAATTATGCTGTGTTTTTGAGGATCATATATATGTTCATTAACACCCATAACTATTGTGGCATCGATTTCGCTTTTTGCAGGAGCTGTAATTACCACCTTCTTAACAGAATCTCTGAGATGAAGTTCGGCTTTGTCTCTAGTTCTGAATAACCCAGTAGCTTCAACAACTATGTCTGCACCTACTTCACCCCATGGAATTTTTGATGGATCTTTCTCTTTGAAAACCTTTACTTTGTGTCCATTTACTATTATATATTCATCTTCTACTTTCACTTCCTTTTCATATTTTCTAAATACTGAATCATATTTAAGAAGCGTGGCAAGAATGTCAGGATTTGCAAGGTCATTTACTGCCACAAACTCCAGATTTTTTCTTTCAAGCCCTATTTTAAGAATCTGCCTCCCAATTCTTCCAAACCCATTAATTGCTACTTTCGCTTTCATGCTCTTCCTTCTCCTCTTGAGGTTTTTTCTGTTCTAAAGTTTCTTTTGCTTTACTCACTGCAAAATCATGTGCTTCTTCAAGAACTTTTTTAAGTTTCTTCCGTGTTTCCTTCCCTGTTTCTGGTGTTAGTAAAAGGGTAAGGGTTGCGCCAAAAGCCATACCTATCAAAAAGGCTACAAAGCCCCCTATACCCCCCCTTTCCTCTTTACCCATGGGTTCCCTCCTTCTTTTTAGAGAAAATATTTTTCATAATCTTGACAGCTTGAGCGAGGGTGGATAGATACGTTAGATTACGGGATATAGTATTGGCTGTTTGCTCTGCTTTAATGCTCATATTTTTAGTTCGTTCTGTTATTAATTTTATATTTTCTAAAATCTCTGGCAAAGAACCTTCGAGATCCTGTAACGTGATGGAGAATTCATCCAATATCCGGTGTAGTTTAAGAATAAGCATTAATAGAAACACTCCTAAAATCACGCCGATTGAGATTAATGCTATAATTAATATTTTAATTGCAATATCCATAATATAAATTTATAAGGGAGTTTGATAAGACAGTCAAGAACGAGCCTGTCATTTTTTGCTATTCAATGATTTCAAAAATCAGGGGTTTCTTCTCCGGTTTTGAGTCAGAGAGTATGAAAGAATCCTCCAAAATAGGTATTGCTCTGTCGAATTTTTCCTTGCTGTTGTAACGAATTTCCATTATGATTTCACCCTCTTTGACTCTGTCCCCGACTTTTTTATGGAGAATAATTCCCACCTTTGGGTCAATTTTGTCTTCTACTCTTTCCCTACCTGCACCAAGGATTGAAACTCCTACACCTACTTTGTAGGTATCGTATTTGTAAAGATATCCATCTTTTTGAGCTTTGATAAAGTGTACATATTCTGTATGGGTAAACTCTTCTTTTAGAATTGCATGGGGGTCTCCACCTTGGGAGCTTATCATTTCCACCCATTTATCATACGCCTTGCCGCAAGCAAGTGATTCCAGAAGCATATTTCTAGCGTCTTTTTCACTTTCCGCTCTTCCCCCAATAATCAGCATTTGACTTCCCAGAGCCAGGGTAAGTTCCCTAACGTCCTGAGGCCCCTCTCCTCTCAGTACTTCGACTGACTCAAGAACTTCTAGTGCGTTGCCTATCTTGTAACCCAGAGGTTCATCCATATTGGTTATCAGTGCCTTAACATTTTTGCCCATTTCTTTTCCGATTGAGACCATTGCCATTGCCAGTTTTTTCGCATCTTCATATTTTTTCATGAAAGCTCCACTTCCAGTTTTCACGTCGAGGACCAGGCCATCAATACCTTCTGCGAGTTTTTTGGACATAATGCTTGCTGATATTAAAGGAATACTCTCCACAGTAGCTGTAACATCTCTCAAAGCATACATTTTTCTGTCCGCAGGGCAAAGCTTTTCTGTCTGGCCAATTATTGAGACCCCGATTTTTTCCAGTTGCTGTTTGAATTCTTCCACAGAGAGGCTTGTTCTGTATCCCGGTATTGATTCCAGCTTATCCAAAGTACCGCCAGTGTGTCCGAGTGCTCTACCGGATATCATTGGAACTACAATTCCGCATGATGCAACTAGTGGTGCCAATGGAAGGGAGATTTTATCGCCGACTCCTCCTGTGGAATGTTTATCCACCTTTGGGGCTTTAATATAAGACAAATCAAGAACCTCGCCTGATTTCATCATTTCCTGGGTTAAAGAGGCCATTTCCTCGGAGTCCATACCTCGAAAGTACACTGCCATCAAAAAAGCAGCTACCTGATAATCTGGTATATTCCCCAGGGTATACCCCTTTATTAAAAAAGTTATCTCTTCAGGTGATAGTTTATTCCCGTCCCTTTTCTTTTTGATAATATCTACCATCCTCACGATGTAACCTCCTGTAATTTTTCAAATATCCAGGTTAAGAATATAAAACTAAATGTTAGGAGAATAAAAATTATATTTTGCCTAGCCTCTATAAATCCTATTTTTATATATAACCCTTCTGATGGAATTCTGTTTATTTTCTCAACTTCATAGACTTTATTGGTTATCTTTTTTTGGTAGGAAAAGTCAATGTCCTTGTAGAATAGTGCAGTATTATTGTTTCTAATTTCGATAAACAATTGGTGATCGCCCGGTGAGAGTTCTGGCAAAGGTATAATACCAGGAAATTCTAACAGGCCATAATAAGGCTTACCATCTATCTTGATTTTGAGATACTGATTCTCTTGAGGGGGAGGGGAGAGGATTATATAAAGTTTGTTGAGATTTTGTATAAGTTTAATTTTGGGAACTGCAACATAAGAAAAAAGAGTCGTTAACATTCTGTTCAGAAAAAGTGGACTAGATTTCTGTATTTCCCATAAATCAGGTATTGTAAGTATCGCGATATTGTTCCCAGAAATCCCGGCAACAGGGTAATTCCCTAAAACAGAGGACCTAGCTATAACTTTTTTCAGATTAAGGTTTTTCCATACAATGCCTGCTTCTTTTAAAGTATAAATTGTGTCCTGAAAATGGATCTTAAAACTATCCAGTTTGATATATCTGCCGTCCTCGGGAGAAAGGATCAGTACACACTTCTCCTGTATTTCAGGAAAATTTTTCAAAGCTTTTAATCCATAGACTACCCAAAAATCTGCTTCCAGATGTTTCACTGTTCTCATCTTGTTCACATAGAAGTCGTTCAGTTCTATAATTACTCCATGATTCATGAGATAAAACTTAAATTTATATTCAGGATGCCTATAAGTGTAGAATCTCAGGGCTTTAAAGAAAGGAGAGACTCTTGAAGAAATAACAGCTATTTTATAAAACTTCCGGTTTCTGAAACAAAAAAGTGTTGTATCTATCTCTCTTCCAGATATGAGTCCACTTAAGAAAATTTTATTATCGCCGTACTGGAGCGGTACTACAATCATGACAGAATCTTTGAGATTAATCATATTATAATCAATTGGTTTGTTATTTATTCGTATTTCTTTGATTTTGATGTTTTCTGCGGGTATAGAAAGAGTATCAGAAGGAGAAAATGTAAACGGACTATGTCTTATAGTAACGGTCTCCTCAGCAGTATCATTTAATAGAAGAATTATCTTCCCCCTTCTTTTAAAGATTTGAAGAGTATCGGAACCAGGAAGGCGATGAAACACAATCGTATCAGCATCTTCATCTAGATTCACCCTCTCTTCAGGCCCTACAATTTTTATGGAATGTTTACTTATAGATATACCCGGAACTCTTAAGTTCAGAGCAAAAATTATCAGGATTAGAATTACAATTACTCTTCTCACTAGGAACATTACTGCATTTTAATTCAAAAAATGAATCAATTCAAAAACTTGACACTTCAGAAAATTTGCTTGTAAATTTTACTAATGAAAGAATTCACCTTCGAAAATATTAAAGATGCTCTGGAGGGGTTATCAATCTTCGCAGAAGAGTCATCAAAATTTATAGGGGAACATGGATTCAAGTTACTCGCAGAAAGAGTGCTGTGGAACCTGAGCTTTTTCCACAAGGAGGTAAAATATATAGAAGTTGATTATTCAGGACTTTTACTCCAGGAATTCCTTGAATTAGAGATAAATGAAGAAAAGAAACTGAGGATTTTGAATGATTTTTTTCTTGAAGCTACCGTAGTATTGAGAGTAATTGTGGGTGATCGAATAGCGGACAAGGTTTTAAAGAAGGTCAAAAAGGGTATAACTGGAGGTAAATATGGAGACAAAAAAGATTAAAACCGACATTGAAGGCTTAGATTTTGTGCTTGAGGGGGGTATACCCGCAGGGAGTACCATTATCTTTATGGGTGCTCCGGGAACTGGAAAAACAACTCTTGTACAGAATATAATCTTCAATAAGGCAAAGGAAGGACAGAGAACACTCTATATCACCACATTAGGAGAGCCCCTGCACAAACTGATAAGGTTTCAGTCCTCTTTTTCCTTTTTTCAGGAAGATCTAATTGAAGAGAAGATATTTTTTAGAGATGTTAGTGACAAGATATACAATCGCGACATCGATTCACTAATCCAGCTAATTGACAGGGAGGTTAAGAACGTTCAGCCCAATTTTCTGGTTATAGATTCTATCAAATCTATCCGGGAGTTTCTGAATGATGACAAGGAATTCAGGAAACTAATATTCAATTTCTCTGCTAAATTGGCTGTATGGGATGTTATTGCTTTCTTTCTGGGCGAATATACAGAAGAGGATATATTCAGGTTTCCTGAATATTCGGTGGTTGACGGTATCATACATCTTTATGGATTGCAAGAAGTACGGTTTCAGAAGAGGTATCTGAGGGTTCTAAAATTAAGAGGTTCTGGTTTCATGCCGGGGCAACATTTATTTACAATCACCAAAGATGGAATTTCCGTTTATCCTCGAGTGAAGCCTCATGTTTCCCAGATAATTTATAAAGTGGAGGAAACGAAGGAATCGCTGGGAGTTAAAGAAATTGATAATCTCCTTGAGGGTGGTGTAAGAAGAGGAAGTATTATTCTTGCCACGGGGCCTACAGGAGTTGGTAAGACCACATTAAGCTTGTTTTTTGCTAAAGCCGCAGCAGATAAAGGTGAAGTGACCCTAATGATAAATTTTGAAGAAACTCCAGATATTCTGAAATATTATGCCATTCAAATAGGGCTGGATTTGCCCGAAGATAAGGTCTATTACGAATTTATCTCACCTGTAGAAGTGGATTTAGAATATGAAGCCTACAAGATCTTTCAGATGCTAGAAGAAAAAAACATAAGTCGTCTTGTACTTGATAGTCTTAATTCCTTTTATCTTGCAGCCCACAACGACCGCCTGTACAGAGATTTTTTATGGGGGCTTTTAAACATATTAAGAAAGAGGGGCATAACCACCTATCTTGCTCTTGAGACAGAGAATCTTCCAAGAGAAGTAGTTTTCTCGGATGTAAACATCTCCATACTTTCTGATGCCATTATAACAATGGCGTATGTATACAGTGATTCTGAGATTAAGAGGGCATTGACTATCCTGAAAGCTAGGGGGCAAAATCATGATAAGACTTTCAGAGAATTCGAGATAACACCCAAGGGTATTAAAATAGGCAACCCGGTTAAAATATCTTCCATACTCTGATATCTTTTAGCCTCTTAAGTAATGTTGAATTTTATTTATACATCTATGCTTTTAACATGGGAATAAAAAATAAAAACTTGACTGAACAATTTTCCATTACTATAATCTTTACACCTTTGCCGAGGTGGCGGAATTGGCAGACGCGCTGGGTTCAGGACCCAGTGGAGTAGAATCCGTGCGGGTTCGAATCCCGCCCTCGGCATAAAAAATAACAAGGAGGGCACTATGGATATAATGAAAGAGCTAAAGGAAATCATAATAGAGAAGCTGTCAGTGACTGAGGACCAGATCACCGAAGGGGCCAGGTTCCAAGAGGACCTGGGAGCAGATTCCTTGGATGTAGTAGAACTTGTTATGGCCATAGAAGAGAAGTTTAACATAGAAGTTCCAGATGAAGATGCAGAGAAGATCAGAACTGTTGGTGATGCTGTAAATTATATTAAAGAAAAGTTAGGAAAATAAATTCTCTTCTAATGAAAAGAAAAGTTGTTGTTACTGGATTAGGAGTAATATCCCCTATAGGACATGATGTTCCTAAATTTTGGGCAAATGCTCTGAAGGGAGAGAATGGGGTGAGGAAAATTGACAGATTTGATCCCACCCCGTTCTATTCACAGATTGCTGGTCTTATTATCGATTTTGATCCACTTAAAAGACTGGAAAAAAAGGAAATAAAGAGAACAGATCTTTTTTCCCAATATGCACTTTACGCTGCAGAAGAGGCAATACAGGATTCCGGTATTCTAAGTGCCCCAGATTACAAAGAAAAAACCGGAGTTATTATTGCTTCAGGGATAGGGGGCATCGGCACTCTGGAAGTCGAAATAAAGAAACTCATTGAGTCAGGACCCCGCAGAGTAAGTCCGTTTCTCGTACCGATGATGATAGTAGACATTGCATCTGGATTAGTTTCAATGAAATATGATTTTAGAGGCCCTAATTTTGCCACCATTTCTGCCTGTGCTTCATCCGCACATGCTATTGGCGAAGCCATGAGAATTATACAACGTGGTGACGCGGACATCATGATTGTAGGCGGGGCGGAGGCCCCGGTCACCCCTATAAGTGTGGCAGGATTTTCGAGCATGAAGGCTTTATCTTCAAGAAATGATGAGCCAGAAAAGGCGTCAAGGCCCTTTGATTTAGAAAGAGACGGCTTTGTTATAGCAGAGGGCGCTGCAGTTGTGGTTTTAGAGAGTCTAGAACATGCTGAACGGAGAAATGCAAAGATATATGCGGAACTTGCAGGTTATGGGGCCAGCTCAGATGCCTATCACATTACTGCTCCTCATCCCGAAGGAGAGGGAGCTTATCAATCTATGCGACGGGCCGTAGAGGATGCAGGAATTTCTCCTCAGGGAATTGACTACATAAACGCCCATGGAACTTCCACTAAACTTAATGATATAATGGAAACTAAAGCTATAAAACGTCTTTTAGGAGAATATGCTTACAGGGTTCCTGTATCATCTACTAAATCCATGACCGGTCATCTTCTGGGTGCAGCGGGAGCGTTGGAATTTATAGCTACTGTTATGAGCGTGTATACAGACAGGATTCATCCCACGAGAAATTATGAGAATCCCGACCCTGAATGTGACCTGGATTATGTACCTACAACCTATAGAGAAGCAACTGTGAATGTGGCTATAAGTAATTCTTTTGGATTCGGAGGACATAACGCCACACTTCTGGTTAAAAAGTTTTCTTGATTTTGAGATACAATTTTTTAAGTTCTTGGATATTTATTCCCCCAAAACGAGCTTGATAATACACCTCAATAAATTCCTGTATAAGCGGATTACAGAATCTTTGTGAGAATTCTAAAGGTGTCTCGCCAATTTTAAATTCATAGCCTCTTTTTTTCATGAATTTTTCAAATTTATTGAGATAACGAGTAGCAGGATGAATCTGAAATCTATGGAAAAATTTGGTAAGTACCGCAACTAAAAGTAAAAGAAATACCATCACTGGGTACACACTGCGGGGGATTTTGAATTCTCTCAATTTCTGCAATTGTAGTTTAAAAGCCAGAAAAATTTTTATTTGCGCTAGATAATTGAATTGTAAAATCTGTGTATTCCACAGGTAGATTAAATAATCCCAGTATTCTGCGAGTCTGGTAATATAGTTTAAACCGACTTGTGCAGGGGTGGGATCTAAACGGAGCCACTGCCCTTGGCTGAAATATTCAACCCACGCATGTGCATGTTTAACTCTAACCACATAGTATTTTCCGTAAGGATTCCATTCTATAGTTCTGAAGCCTACTACGAGACGTGACGGTATTCCCATTCTTCTCAACATTAGAGCAGCGAGAGTTGCGAAATGTTCACAATACCCTTCTTTTTTCTTTAGGAAGTCTTTTACAGGATCTTTTGATGAAGAAACATTGGTGGTGTATCTAAAATTATTTTTGAGATAATTTTCTATTTTGCCCCGAATAATTCTTATATCCCTTTTTTCTGGGATTCCCATAACAAATAAAATAGAATCTACTACACCTTCTAATTCATGGGGGATGGAGAGAAATATTTCTCTATTATCCAGCTCGTCGGTATAGAGATCTGTATTAAAACTTTTGTATACCGTTATGTGGCTAATTTTACCGGGAGGGAAACTGATAACTCTTCCCCAGTCCTTAAATACATGTAATTTCCCGAGTAGAACCGTATGTGGAAAATCAACTACATATAGAACTTTAGTTTCCATGGGAGTGAGCTGAATCTCATATTTTCCCGAAGTCTTTCTATGCTTTACAAACTGAATTTTTTCAAGTTTCTGCCACTTATAGGGGATAATGTGAGTTCTTTTCCACATTTTTCCATCAAAGTCGTCCAGTACATTTCCTCGAATATAAAGAACCTTCGGAAAAGTACTCTGTAATGGCTTAACTCTCATGATGACTCTGTCCATATTAAAGTTTTGCGATATTTCGCCTATGTTAATTTCATTACCGAAGCCTTCAATCTCACTGTGTATATACGACGGAGCTCTAAAGAATACATAAGGACTACGGGGAAGTATTATAAAAAGAGGGATTGACAATATAATAACAGAAAAATCAAAATAAAGAACGAATTTAAGGAGCTTTCTAAATATGGAATAGTCAAGAGTATGTTCTGTGGTATCACCTAAAAAGGAAAATATTAATAAGGTGAAGGAGCCTAACAATATGTAGAAGGCTACATATAATAGAAAAATAAGGGAATAATGAAAGATAGAACTCGCCACAAGAGCAAAAAAGGAAAGGGCAAAAATTTGTTTGTACTCTCTTAAATTTTTTTCCCCGAGGGCCCTGAGAGAGATTAAATATATTAAAAGATATCCTATTGCCTCGAAGGGGAACCGTATAGCAAACACGGCGAATGCCAGAAATCCAGTAATTGCAAGAAAAGTAGTCCATTTCGCATTCAGTAAAGATTTATTCTTTATATCCAAGTAAATACCTAAGATCACCGGTAAAGCAAGAAAAATACCAAATGGAAAAAGAGCATGTGTAAGCGATATCAAAGAAATAGACAGAGTTAAATATAGGGTCAATTTTAATTTTTTTTCAATCATAACCGAGTAATGCAAGTGTCTTTAATATCTCCAATTTTTGTAAACGTCCTGTTGAGGGAGGAATAAAATCCCTATCAGTTTTAAGTCCTACTGAGCTTCCCTGTTCCAATAGCCTGCATGCTATAGAGGCAGTTCTCTCTATTAATTTTTCTGATGCATTTTCAGAAATGTGAAGGATTATCTTTTTATTTCCCTCATCCAAAAACTGTTTAATATAGAGGTTACCTTCCTTTTTATGCTTCTTCCAGTAGATTCTATATGCGGGGTCCCCCCTTCGATATTCTCTGAGACCCAAAAAATCTCCGCCGGTTCCTTCTCTCGTTGAACTTGAAATAAACCCATTTTCCGCTCTAAGAAATTCCTCTACAGAACCACTTATATGGATTATATGGGGAAAAACCAGTATGGAGGCTTTAGCCTTTAGTTTTTTGAACCTCCATGTGAATCCAAAAGGGAATGGAGAATAGAGGTAAACACTATTAAGTTCCCAAGGACCTCTATTTGTATAGTATACTCTAATACTTACATTTTTCTCACTTTTAGGGGGAATATATAAGATGGGTGAATGTAAATCGGCAATTTCTGGCTTGAAACTCACAAACAATAAAAACGAGGGGAAAGACTTCGAGTTTTTTATGCTAATTTTGATATATCCTGGAGTTTTTGCGTAAATTTCATCATATGTAACATATAATATGCTCAGCCCTGCCATGTTGAGAAAACTCACGAATCCAGAGAGGGCCATAAGTGCAAGTAAAAATGCTAGAATAATATAAAGAAGATTATTCCCCGAGTTTACAGCAGCAAAACCTGTGAGGAGAGTTATTCCTGCATATACATAACCCCATCGTCTTAACTTTACCCTGGATTTCCTAAAAACAGGGAATTTCATTTTGGAAAAGGAATTTCTAAAATGAGCTCCTCTAAAAATACCTTTAAATCACAGGATGGGATGTCACATAATATGCGATGAGATGCAACAGGGGCAAACAGCGTCCTGACATCATCAGGAATGACAAATTTTCTCTTATTCACGTAAGCAAAAGATTTCGATATTCTCATAAGATGTAAAGATGCCCGGGGACTCAGTCCTTCTTTAATTTGGGGATGTATCCTGGTTCTCCTGGCAATCTCGAGTATATACTCAATAAGGCTTTCATCCATATGAACGCTTTTTATTTCCTTTTGAATATTGAGCAAGATATCTGGATTCACGACAGATGGAAGACTTTTAGCAATTTCTCTGGGATCATCCTCCATAAGAATTTCTTTTTCTGCTTTTTTATTTGGGAAATCCATTTTAAGCCTCACCATAAATCTATCAAGCTGGGTTATGGGTAGGGGAAAGGTTCCTGAATAATCAAGAGGGTTTTGAGTGGCAATTACAAAAAAGGGGGCTGGTAGTTTAAAGGTATTCCCCTCAATAGTAACCTGTTTTTCTTCCATGGCCTCAAGAAGGGCACTTTGAGTTTTGGGAGATGCCCTATTGATCTCATCAGCAAGTATTAAATTGTTGAATATAGGACCCCTGGAAAACTCAAATTTATGTGAATGTTGATTATATATATAAGTTCCTAAAATATCTGAGGGTAAAAGGTCACTTGTGAATTGTATCCTCCGGTAGCGAAGTCCCAAGACTCTTGAAAAAGCTATTGCCAGTGTAGTTTTACCAGTGCCCGGAGGTCCTTCAAGAAGTACATGCCCATCAGCCAGAAAAGCAGAAAGTACTATCTTTATGTTGGTCTCTTCACCTTTAATCGTTCTTTTTAATTCATTTATGATCGATGCTATATAGTCCATCTTATTAATGTTAAGACTTAAGAAAGAAGTTTTCAACTTTACTTGATTTTTCTTAAGTTATGCTTTATTGTAAAATGTAATAAAAGAAATTACAAAAGGAGTAAAATGAAAATATCAACAAGGGTAAGATACGGTTTAAGGATGATGATAGAGCTCGCCATGAGCGCCAGTAAAGATTACATTCCATTGAGTAAAATAGCAGAGAATCAGAGCATTTCACCTAAATATTTAAAACAGATATCCTTAGTTCTTGAAAATTACGGATTGGTAAAAAGTATGAGAGGAATTGGAGGAGGGTACAAACTCTCCCGTCCTCCTGAAGAGATTACTGCCCATGAAATTGTAGAAGCTTTAATGGGTAAGATAGAAGTTGTAGATTGTGTTTCGGCTCCAGAGTTGTGTGAATTATCGGAAAAATGTGCTGCAAGAGAAGTATGGGTGGAAATTAGTGAGGCAGTTTCCCGACTTTTGAAAGAAAAAACATTGAAAGAACTTGCAGATAGGCAAAAAGAACTCCTTAAAGAGGTGAAGTAAATTTTGACGTGTGATTATCCCCCCGAAGCTCTGAAAAATAAAATTTTTGAGGAAATATCGAATATTAGAGACCCTGAAAGTGGGCGAACCCTACGAGAAAAAAAACTCATAGATTATATTCACATTAATGATGAAAATGTAGCTGTAGTTTTCAGTCCTCCCAATAAATTTTCCTTGAAATCAACCTGTGTCTACATAGGTAAAAAAATAAAACAAATCATCATCAAAGTGTGTCCTGGGAAAAAAATCAAGGTAACGATTCGTCATCATAAATACGAAGACGAAATTAACAATATAATCTCTAAGTCATAAGTTCTTTTATCTTCTCTGCTATTTTTTCAGGAGAAAGTCCAAGGATGTTAAACAGATCAGAGTGTTTCCCCGATGGAGAATGATTTTTAAGCCCAAATTTATGCACAATTTTTTGTATTCCTCTGGAAGCAAAATAGTTTGAGACAATAACCCCAAGACCAGAATATACATTGTGATCTTCATATACAAACACGTGTTTGCCGGGCAAGTTTGCAAGAATTTCTTCTTCCAGTTCAAAAGGACTCGAAATATTAATTAATTTCAAGTTAATATCGCTATCTTTTAATATTTCATGTACTTTTATCCCTTTGTGTGCTGTAGAACCGTATACTATCAGTGTTCCATCATTTCCTTCCCGTAGCACATCAATTTTCCCGTATGTAAAACTGTAGTTCTCATCAAAGTAGGGGCTCCCATCCTCTTTTGTAATTATAGGCCAGGATGACCGTCCCAATCCGAGTACATAATTACCAAAATGTGAGATTATATACCTTGTTACCTTATCTGCCTGATTTGCATCAGCAGGGATAATTAGCTTGAATCCATATAAATTTCTTATTACGCCGATATAGTCAACACAATGGTGAGTTTTACCATCCTCTCCTACATCTATGCCAAGGTGAGTTACCACGAGTTTTAAATTTGTATGATTTATATCGTTTAAGCGATGCTGATTGTATGTTTCATCTATTCCGAATACTCCAAAGTCTGCAAAGATACTTATTATCCCTTGGCTTGACAGTGCACCAGATACTGTGGCAGCATTGTGCTCTTGAACACCTGTTTCGAAAAATCTTTCGGGGCAGATAGCAGCGAAGCCGTCGACTTTTACAGAACCCGCAAGATCACAGTCTAAAACTGCTATCGGGGTGCTTTCTTTATTTCTACAGTTTAAAATTGCGATGTCCTTAAGAGCATTGCCAAAGGCATTTCTTGTGGCAATTTTTTTATCAGATCCATAAACAATTGGATTCCCAGATTCAATTTTTATTTTATAATAGAATTTTCGCTGAAATTCTGGAAATTTTTTACTTTCACGGATTTTTTTATATTTATCCAAATCATCAGATACTCCCAACTCTTTGATCGCCAGTTTATATTGCTCTTCGGTTAATGGTTTCCCATGATATTTTTCATCACCTTCCATAAAGGTGACTCCTTTACCCATAACAGTATGGGCAATTATCGCCACAGGTGCTTCCTCAATTTTATGCGATTCTACGATAGCTTCATACAGCTCTCGATAATTGTGACCATCTACCTCCAGCACATACCAACCATCTGAAATATAGTTTTCTATGATATTTACAGGCATTACTTCATATGTTTTACCGGATATCTGGCGTCGATTATAATCAATTATTACGGTTATATTGTTTAGATTGAATTTTCTGGCAAATCTCCTGGCTTCTGCAACCTGTCCCTTTGCCTGTTCCGCATCACTCATTAAGACATATACATGAAAGTTTTTATTTAATATTTTTGAAGCGAGTGCAAATCCGCATCCTGCAGAGAGACCTTGACCAAGATTTCCCGTTGTCCACTCGACTCCTGGAACTTCCCTTTCAATATGTCCCTCGAAAGGAGAGCCTGCAAGTCTAAAGTATGCAATGGCATCATCTATGTCAAAAAAGCCGAGTCTTCCAAGTACTGCATAGACACCCGGAGAAGTGTGACCATGAGAAACAATTATGCGGTCCCTGTCTTCCCAATCCGGATTTTTAGGATCTATATTTGCATATGAATATACCACAAGGTAAATATCGGCAGAAGACATTGAACCTGCTGGGTGTCCCGAATTGGCAAGTGTGGTCATTTTAAGGATGTCCCCCCTGACAATCCTTCCAAGTTCTTCTAATTTAGCAAGTTCTTGAGGTGTCAGAGTTTCTTTTTTAAAACCTCTCATCTTTACCTCCCTTATAAGATTTTAATTTTAAGTGTAAAGATGTTTATATTCAAAATGAAGTTCAATAGTAACCAATATAAAGAAAACACGTAGATTTTACCTTTTGACATCATCTTTAGGTTGCTTTAATCTATATCAATGATGAGTCTACTGCTTTTTATGTTGCTGACTTTCCCCGTAACAATTAATGGATACTTTGAGGGAGAGTATGTCTCACAGAAGAGTAGACTACCTGTGGCATGGGATATGTGGAATCCTAAAAACTACTTTGAGATGAAGATCTCTGCCAAGCCGTTTCCGGGTATTGAGGCTTACACCTCCATGGCTGCTTTATCCAACGGAAATGGAACAAGATTGTACCTGAATCAGGGACATATTACATTCCACAAAAGTAATTTTGAAATCACATACTTCTCCCGGGAAGATAGATATTGGATTTCTAGCCCACTCTTGTTTCTGGTGCAGACCGATAGAGTGAAAGATGATAGCTGGGGACCCAAGGGTGAAGGTTTTAGATATGACTTCTGGGACATTTTTAAATTCAGAGGAGCAATCATAGGATCGAAATTTAAAACTTGGGACGGTGAAGCCTATCTTGCCTATTTAGAAAGGCCAATTACCAGGTTCTTTCAGCTTGGAACTATTTATCTGAAAAAGGATTGGAGGGGAGGTGACCCTCCTACTTTTAATTCTGTTTATTCTCTGAATGGCAAACTACATGTTAAAGGACCTTTAAATTTCCGATTTGAAGTTGCGAAAAGCATTCATCCTGCCCAAATTACCCAAAAGAAGAGTGATGATTATGCTTACGAAATAGAGTTAAGAAGCGTGAGAATTAAAAATATACTTATAGCAGGAAATCTTTTTAATTACGGCTTGGATTTTATTGATGAATTCTCCAACAAATTTAACAAGGATTTTGACAGGGAATTTGACAGAAAAGGAGTTTATGGTGAAATAATATATTTAGTGCCTGGTAAAGCCATAAATTTGGTCTATAAGACCAAATGGTATAAATCCAGATATGATGAATCCAAAATTCCGCCTGTAAGGGAAACCTACTATTCCAGATGGTGGAATTATGGTGAAATCTACATGGAATATTATGGTGGAGTGAACTCCAGGTTTTTTGTAGAATCCACTATTGATACACAGGAAACTTGGAATCATCTTTATTTTGAAGTTGGTGGAGAAAATAATGTGATGAAATTAAGACTTCAGTATAAAATTATGGATATAGGAATCAATAGAAAGGGAAGAAGTGTGTTTTATTCAATTGGTGAAAGACACTTGGTGGGGGTGGAGTTAAGAGTTAATATCACAGATTATCTGCACTTCTATGGTAGAAGCGCCATTGGGATGGGAACTGGTAGAGATTGGGAAAGCCTTTTTCTTCAGCTTGCATATCGTCGGTTTCAAAACACTGAAATATTACTAGAATATGGCGAGCCGTCACACACAGATGGTGATATAGTAAATGATTGGGATATAGCTTATAACCCTTATCAAAGGGTTGAAGACAGAGTTAAACTTTTAGTGAAATTCTGGTTTTGAAAAGGAGTAAATTATGATCAAGGTTATAATAGGTTTGATTCTGGTGAGTGGGGTGAAAACAACCCCGAGAGGGGTTAAATTTGAATATTACAACCCCGATGCAAAGCAAGTGTACTTGGCTGGAGAATTTAATGAGTGGTCCACCACATCTCTTCCCATGCGTAAAGAAAAGGATGGTACTTGGTGGATCGTGGTAAAACTTTCTCCTGGTAAATATGAATATAAATTTGTGGTAGATGGCCAGTGGGTTGCAGATCCGGATAACCCTGTTACAGTGGGACCTTTCGGGAATTCTCTTGTAAGAATCGGAGAGAATTTTAAAGTTCTCCCTCCTCAGTTACAGACTAATACTCCTATGAGTTCAATAGTATATTTCCATGGCAATGGTAAAGCATTTTTAATTTTCGAGAAGGACAGTGTGGATTCAAGGTATAGATTGGTGGATGATCAGGAAGATTTCAAGCTAGATATTGAGACCAACATCGAAGATAAAATTATTTTATGGACTAGACTGAGATATAATACCGTTCTCTATAAAGAAGAGTCACAGCTCATTCCTGTTAAATTTGAAAGGGGCAGGTTTAAAGTAAGCTCCGGCAATCTGGGATTTGTGGCTTTTTACAATATCTGGGATTACCAATCCGATGATCCCTTTATTCTCATGGGAGAAGAAGGAGAATTTCATGATAAGTTTGGAGGGGACGAACAGGGGCTCCGATTGTATTTAAACAGATTTCTCTTCTTGGATAGAACAGATTTTCTATATTCCAACAATATTTCCTCTGATCGAGATTTGATGTTCAGCAGAACAAGAAAGGCCTTGGGCCCTCTTGATGTAGGTTTTTCATATAGAATGATGCAGGGGCTTAATCGCAGCTATAAAGTTACCTCTCCTGATAGTTTGATGAAGAATGATAGCCTGATTTACTTCAATACTTATGAAAATGATAATTTTTTAGCTTTTGATATTTCTTTTGGGTCTTCCAGAAGATTCTACACATCCTTCGGCTTGGGTAAAAGGATATTAAAAGCAGGTGAATATTATGTAGGAGATAATCCCTTGCCGACTTCACGTTCTTGGGAAAAATCAAGGATAACGCTTTTCAAAACAGGGATTGAGATTATCAATAAAAATCTACAATGGGGACTTTCAGTCCAGTATGATCGTCACCATTACACAGACCTTTTTATTAAATCAGATGACAGGGATTTTCGTTATATAAGAACAGGGGCTTACTTAAATTTGGGCGATAATGCCGGACTGAGTGTAAGATACGTAAAACTCAAAGCAGATAGTCTGCTACCCTGGAATTTTCTATTTGAAGATGATGAAAACACAAGATTGGAATATTTTGAATTTCCCTTAATAGGATACGATCAGTATATTGTGTTTGCTCCGTGGGTAAGATTCAAATTATGGAGATTGGGTATTAAATATGATGGAAAACTCGCTAGATATGCTTTAAATCAGAACCCCACTTCTTTTGAGAATTCAATCCAAATATACACTCAAATCATGAAATTTAATCTTCTTTATGATCTGAGGATTTACAAATTGAAGAGTAGTTTTTTGAACGTGGACAAGACCTGGTTTGACCACTATCTGGAAGTGTCCTATCCTGTAGCTAAAAGGGCCCATATTTCTCTGGGTTATGGTCTGAGGCCTTATGATCTGGATGATAGATACATAGCTCGCAGGACATATCTTATAGATAGAGGTGTGGATAATTCATTGCTAGTCAACAACTTTAAAGGTTATGGAGGTTTTCTTGAACAGGCAGAAGATGCATTAGCAGCGTATAAAGGAGTACAACTATGGTTCGAAATATCATTTTAGCAATAATATTCACAATTACAGGTTGTATCGTATTGAGGCAGGTTAAACCCAGACTACCTGCACCTTATAGGACACCCCATGGCGTGATATTCCAGTTTTATGCACCCTCAGCGAAATATGTTAATGTTGCAGGGGATTTTAACAGATGGTGTGGTACTCAAGATGGTCCATTCAATCCAAATCTGGGGAAGATGTACGACGATGGAACCCATGGAGATAGAAAAGCTGGGGACGGTATATGGACTACAATTATCCCATTAACCCCCGGGGTGTATCAATACAAGTATGTGGTAAATGGTACAACCTGGTATCTTGACCCGTCCAATCCCGAGATACGGCAATCAGGACCATTTACAAATTCTCTACTAAGAGTGGAATAAATGAAAAAATGGTTTAAGATAACATGTGGAGGCATTTTCCTTTTTCAGATTTCCCTTCTTATATGGGTACTAATAAATTACAGGGGTGGAATTCTGAGTGCAGTTAATGTTACCTTTCTTCGTATTGCTATGTTATTAGGAAGTGCAATAATGGTTATACTTACAAGGTATTTCCTGAAACTTATTGATTACATAATTTTGAGAGGAGGGAAAACCCTCATTACAATTCTTCAAATTATTTACATATTGCCGGCTTTTATAATACCCTTGGGTGGATTTTATTTGGCCAAGTACACTGGGTCATATAAAGAATATTTACTCTTTTTTGTAATAGGATTGTATCACCTGGTAAGATATTACAAACCTGTAGAGAGATTGGGAGGTTTAACATCATGAAGAAAGAGTGGCTTTTAATTTTATCCATAACCTTAATTCTTTCCTGTGCCAAAGAGGAGGGAAATCCTATTGTAACTCCTCCAGGCCAGTCTTACAGAACACAGTATGCAAGCATGCAACTTGTCGGTGATTTTCAGGGATGGAATCTTAATGATTTTGAGCATACCAAAATGACGCTTGTGTCAGATTGGCAATGGGAAAGAACAGTATATTTTTCAGCCCCTCAGGATAGTATCAGGTTCAAATTTGTTGCCAACAGGGATTGGAATGTCTCCTTTGGCACAGAAGCCCCTGATACCGGACTTTCAGGCTATGCTGAGCTTCTGCATGGAGGATTCGGTAACCATATTACAGCGGGTCCTTTAACTAAGGCTGGATACTGGAAATTCGAGTTCAACGAAAAAACTTTTTTTTACAAGATTTCCTTTGTAGAAGCCCCACAGGGTAAGATTTCTGGCAGAGTATATTTCGCAGATGACTCTCTTCCTCCATATCCCGAAGCAACTGTAACCTACTTTGTGGAGGGAGACTCTGTAGCCCTTGGTAGTGTAAATTCAGATACCTTAACAGGAGATTATATTATCGGAAATCTGGATGATGGTGTGTATAAACTTATTTTCTCCGCATTTGGATATACTCAAGATACAGTAACGGGGATTTCTATCTCCGGTGGAAATAGTGTGACCGGTGTAGATGTAACTCTTGAACCTGTGACTGTGGTATATGCCACTCCAGATCCTCCCTTCATTACAGTACAAGTGGACGGGGATACTGCAGATTGGACTCAACCCACTATCAGAGATACCATAGGAGATAGCAACTGGGGTAGCGGTGGAGATGTGGGAAATCTTTATGTAGGACACGATTCAGAGAATCTTTATATCGCATGTAATTACAGTGCTAGTAATAATGCTTTTATAATTTTCATTCATGCAGGAACACCTGACACTCTCGATGGGACAAGAAATGCCAATACACTGGATTGGTTCCCTAGGAATTTTCAGTTTAAAGCTGGAGAAGAAGCAGAGTTTATAGTTGCCAACTGGGTGGGGGACGGCTTTCCACCTGCAGTCAGGCATATCTTAGATAGCACAAAAACTGAGGAAATTAATTCCTCCTCCTATGAGCTTGTTAATACAGTCCCAGAGAATGGAGGAGAGGGAATAATTGAGATTAAAATACCTTATACAGTGCTTTACGGTATGGGAACAGGAATGGTGCCTCCCTATGCCAGTATAAAAGTGGTTGCCCTTATTGCTGGAGGAGACCACTGGAATGGCCCTGAAAGTGTACCCGAGAATCCTGGTATGGATGGTGCCGGTAATCCAACGCTCATTGAGATCTGGCATGAAGAAATAATAGATACAGACGGGCAGTAATAAACCTGTTTCTAAAAAAGTTTGTTTGTTTTCAGTTCACTGAGAATTATCGGTTTTATTTTTGAAAGTTGGGCAATTCTAGCCTCGGGCAGTGAGGCAGGATTATAATGTCCTGTGAAACAGGCATAGCAGAAGTTATCTTTATCATCTCCCACAGCATAACGTAGTTCTTCAATAGATAGATACCTTACAGAATCAGCTTCAATTTCGTGAGTAATTTCTCTCAATGTTCGAGAAGAAGCCATTAATTCTTCTCTAGTGGGTATGTCAATACCAAAAAAACAGGGAGAGGTTATTGGGGGAGAAGCAAGTCTAAAATGCACTTCTCTAGCTCCATTTTCTCTGAGGAGTCTTATTATTTCTTTGGAAGTTGTACCTCTAACAAGTGAATCATCAATTAAAGCTATTTTTTTACCTTGCAGTACTTCTTTTATAGGAAGTAATTTCATCTTAACTTTATTTTCCCTCTCTTGGGGCTCGATGAAGCTTCTTCCCACATAATGGCTTCTGATAAGTCCAAACTCCAGAGGTTTACCTAATTCTTCAGCATATCCCAAAGCCGCAGGAATTCCTGAATCAGGAACTGGGACTACTATCTCTATATTATGGTCTTCTCTTTTTGCCAGTAACTTACCTGTAAGTTTTCTAAAGAAATAAACATTATGGCCAAAGGTTACAGAATCGGGACGCGAAAAGTATATAAGCTCAAAAATGCACTGTTCTTTCTTGGATGTCTGTGTAACCTGTTGGGAGCTTATGAAACCATTTTTGATAATAACGAGTTCACCAGGCTTGATCTCTTTCCATGTTTGTATTCCAATTTGCAGCAATGAAACTGTTTCGGAAGCAATGGCTATGTAATTATCATTTTCACCAATGACAAGAGGCCTGAAACCCAGAGGATCTCGATATGCGAGAATAACATCATCTTCCTGAATCAATACTGAATAAGCTCCCTGGAGTTTCTCTGTGATACGGGCAAAGCGTTCTACATAGGGATGGTCGAAATATTGGGTGAAAAGTGTAAGGATCAGTTCCGAGTCACTGGTTGAAAAGAAAGGTGTCCCTTCGTCTTCCATTTCTTTTTTAACTTCATGGAAATTGGATATAGTTCCATTATGTGCTACTGCAACATGTCGTTTTCGGAATGTAGCAGTTAAAGGTTGGATATTATATATATTCTTACTTTCTCCCTCGGTTGAATAGCGGGTGTGAGCGATGCCAATAAAGCCATGTAAAGATTCCACGATTTCTTTCTTAAATACTTCATTTATAAGACCGAAATTTTTATAGGACGAAAATCCTGCATTGCCCCATAAGCTAATTCCAGCACCTTCCTGACCTCTATGTTGCAACGCAAATAGTGCTTTGACAAGGTTCTGTACTACATTGTCTTTTTTCTTGGAATACAACCCTACAATTCCACAATGTTCTCTCATTCCTGCATGGTCCTTTCGATGATATGATTGTAAGTGTATTTAAGGTCTTTTAGAGGAATTTCTATCTCTGTTTTCCCTGAGATAATGATGGAGCCCCTGTTTGTCACATTTCCGATTTCAAGATAAGGAATTTTATTGTCTTTCAGAATCTTCAGCACATTTTGTCGGAAGTGGTCATTATAGGTTATCAAAAATCTCGATTGCCACTCTCCAAAAAGATATTTTTCCGATAGATCGGGTAGATCTAAAAATGCTCCAAGCCCAGCACTTCCCATAAGACTCTCGACCACAGAAACCAACAATCCTCCTTCTGCCACATCATGTACACTATTAAGAAACTTTTTCCTGATCAGGATTAATATAGTGTTTTGCAGATGTTTTTCAAATTCAAGATCCACTGTATCCAATTCCCCGCCGACAATATTATAGAAAACCTTGAGATATTCACTACCTCCAATTTTGCCTTCTTGTTTTCCTACAAGTGTTATATAATCCCCAGGGTTTTTAAATTTTAGAGTTATATAAGTTTCAAGGGGATCAACAATGCCTATCATTCCTATAATAGGTGTAGGATAAATCCTTTTTTGAGGGGTTTCGTTATAAAAACTCACATTCCCGGATATTACAGGTATTCCCAGTGTTTCACAGGCTTCCTTTATGCCCATGATTACTTCTTTAAAAGTCCAGTAAACTTCTGGATTTTCTGGGTTACCAAAATTGAGTCCATCTGTTATGGCCATGGGCTCTGCCCCCACAGATACAAGATTCCTAGCTGCCTCTGAAACGGCTATTTTTGCTCCCTCTCTAGGATTAATATAGACGTATCTGCTATTACCGTCAATAGTAATGGCATAACCAAAATCCTCGCCCTTTATTCTCATGAGCGCAGCATCTCCTTCTCCAGGTCGTACCACTGTATCAGTTCTCACTGTATGATCATACTGAGTATACACCCATCTTTTGGAGGCTATATTGGGTGAAGAAAGTACTCTTTTCAATTTAACAGCAATATCGAGATTAGTGCTATTTTTAATTTCGATGTATTTTATCTTTTCCAGATATTCTGGCTTTTTATCAGTCAGATCTCTCATAGGTACGCCATCTACCAGATCGTTTATGGGAATCTCAGCTATTATTTTTTCTCCTTTCTTGACTCTGAATACCTTTTCTTCTATGACTCTACCAATTACACTGGATACGAGCCCCCACTTTTCAAAGATCTTTCTGAATTTGTTTTCTGAGCCCCTTTTAATACAAAATAACATCCTCTCTTGAGATTCTGAGAGAATAATTTCATAAGGAGTCATGCCTTTAACTTTTACAGGAACTTTTTCTACATCTATTTCAATACCTACTCCACCTCTTTTCGCCATTTCTGGTGGAGTAGTGGAAAGGCCTCCTGCTCCAAGATCCTGGACCCCTATAAGTTCATCAAGCTCTCCTGCTTCCAGGGTAGCTTCTATCAAGAGTTTTTCTAAAAAGGGATCCCCAATCTGGACACTAGGTCTTTTTCCCTCTTTATCTCCCTCGAGGGTATCTGATGCGAAAGTTGCGCCATGGATTCCATCTCTCCCTGTTTTTGCTCCAACAAGAAGAAGGAGGTTCCCAGGCCCCTTGGCTATCCCTTGTTTTAATTTCTTAATCTTAGTTAAACCAACACAGGCGGCATTTACCAGACAATTGTCTCGGTATGCATCCTCGAAATAAACTTCACCAGCCACGGTGGGAACGCCTATACAATTACCATATGAGCTTATTCCAGCAACTACTCCATCAAATAGGTGCCTGCTTTTTTCATTTTGTAAATCTCCAAAGCGTAGAGAATTCATAAGTGCAACAGGTCTTGCACCCATAGATAGGATGTCTCTTACTATACCACCAACTCCGGTTGCTGCACCATTAAAAGGCTCAATGGCAGAAGGGTGATTATGGCTTTCTACTTTGAAGGCAAGAACCCAGCCATTTTTAAGAGATACTACACCTGCATTTTCTCCGGGACCCTGTAAAACATATTTACCACGAGTGGGAAGTAACTTGAGATATTTTTTCGAAGATTTATAACTACAATGTTCTGACCACTGAGTGGAAAAAATTCCAAGCTCTAATAAATTGGGATCTCTGCCCAGTATTTCTCTTATTTTATGATATTCTTCCTCTGTAAATCCATGCTGTTTGATTATCTCTTTGTCGATCATTTTAACCACTCCAGCAAAGATTTGAAGAACCTTATTCCATCGCCAGATCCCATGAGTTTTTCAGCATTTCTTTCAGGATGTGGCATCAAACCAAACACATTGAATTTCATATTGGCAATTCCGGCTATATGGTCCATGGAGCCGTTTGGATTTTCCCCGGAGTACTTCAAAAAGATCTGATTATTTTTATATAAAAGGTTAAGACTATTCTTATCAATAACAAACCTTCCGTCCATATGAGCAATGGGTAAGGTTATAATTTCACCTCTCTCGAATAAATTGGTGAATGATGTGTTGCTATTTGTTATCTCCAGTTTTACATCCATGGATAGAAATTTAAGACCTATGTTTCTAGTTAAAGCACCTGGGAGTAATCCTGCTTCTGTAAGCACTTGGAAACCATTACATATTCCGATAACAATGCCTTTTTCTTTATCTACATATTCTCTAATAGCTTCCATCACAGGAGAAAATCGTGCAATTGCGCCTGGCCTTAAATAATCACCGTAAGAGAATCCGCCTGAAAGGATTATCACATGATACTTATTAATGTTTGTTTCCTCATGCCATATATAAGAGGTGTCAAACCCCGCAAGTTCTTTAGCTACGTAATAGGTATCGTGGTCACAATTTGTCCCCGGGAAAACGACAACGCCTAATCTCGGCATTTTTGATATATCCTGTATTCAAAGTCCTCAATAACAGGGTTTGCAAGTAACTTGTTTGAAATCTCCTCCACTTGGGTTCGCGCTGCATCCTCATTCTCAGCTTCTATGTCAAATTCTATTAGCTTTCCCACTCTTGTATTTCGGATATTTTGCATTCCCAATCGCCTCATGGCTTTCTCTATGGTGATTCCTTGAGGTTCCAGAAGCGATTTCTTTATGCGGACATACACCTCTACATGAAATTCTTTCATTCTTTACTCCTCATCTTTTTTACTCTTATTTTCTTCAACCTCTGCTGAGTTGCATCAAGAATTTCGAATTCTAAACCTTCTATCTCGAATTTTTCTCCTTTTTGAGGTACTCGCTCCAAGTGTTCGATAATGAATCCACCAAGAGTATTAACCTCTTCACTTGAGAGCTCTTCCTCCAATACTCTTGAGGCTTCATCGAGTTCTATCTTCGCGTTGAAGACAAAACTTCCGTCTTCTTGTTTCTCGACTAGAACTTCCTCCCTATCAAATTCTTCCCAGATCTCACCTACAATCTCTTCAAGAAGGTCCTCAAGAGTCACCAGACCTGCTACGGAACCAAATTCATCGACTACAAGAGCGATGGATATCCTTTTAGCCTGCATATCTTTGAGAGCATCCAGTACATTTTTAGAGTAAGGAATAAAGTAGGGTTTTATAGCAAGATCCTTCACCTTCATGGTTTCTATCTTATCTAGGTACTTTAAAAGTTCTTTGATGTAGAGTACACCCACTACATTATCTATACGTTCGTGAACCACCGGAAGTTTGGAATAACCCCATTTTTTATATATTTTTATTGCATCACGAAGGCTTACATCATCTTTAACTACAATCATATCTACTCTGGGAACCATTACCTCTTCTACATCCTTGTCGGCAATTTCTAAGATACGTTCAATCATTATGCCGGTATGTTCCGGTATGATATTTCCCTCTGCAGCTTTTCTTATGATCTCGATGAGGTCTTCTTTTGATGAAACTTTGCCCTGGATATGACTAATTAATCTTTTTAAACTTTCTCCCGAGCCCATTTTTTAATTCTACACCTCCCTTTTGAGAATGTACAATACCCGCCGATATTACAATTTTTAAAGCTTCCTCTACACTTATATCGAGAAACTCAATCTGATTCTCACCCATGATAAAGAACCATCCCGATGTGGGATTGGGTGTTGTAGGGATAAAGACTTTGTAAAATTTTTGGCCATCAACTTCAATAGGTGTACTCGAAGATAAAAATCCAAGAACATATGAGCCTTCATAAGGAAAAGATGTAAGGACTACGTTTTTAAATTTTTCTTTGGCCTTTTTCCTTTGAAACATATAATCTGCGAGTTCTCTCAATGCACTATAGAGGTCGCTTATCATAGGTATTTTGGCAATGAGTCGTTCAAATTTTAAAATTAATTGCTTACCAACAAATGTCCTTGCAAGTGCGCCGCCTAAATAAATAAGGAATAAAGTGAGTAAAAAAGATACGATAACCTGTAACAGATAAGGAATATGGGTAGTCCCAGGTGTAAGCTTAAAAAGCCCTGTGAAGAAATAACTCACTTGTTGTAGTATAAAAAGAATTACATAAATGGTTACAAGTGCTGGGCCAAGAACAATTAGACCTGTGAGAAGGTCCTCTTTAATTCGCTCTTTAGCAAAAAGTTCCTTTAGTTTTATTTTCTTTTTTTCTATATTTTGTTCAGTTTTCATAATTAGACCCCTCCCTTTTTAAAATTTCTTTAGCCACCACCAGACCTGATATAGAAGCTTGAGAAAGTCCCCTTGTGATGCCTGCTCCATCTCCAGCTGCAAAGAGATTTTCAATTTTAGTTTCGAAATTTTTTCTAAGTTCCAATCTGGCAGAGTAAAATTTTACTTCTACACCATATACAAAATTATAAGGAGCTGCAATACCAGGAGCAAGCTTATCGAGTGCTTTCAACATCTCTGCAATATCCTTGAGATACCTGTACGGAAGAGCGAAACTTAGATCTCCTGGTACTGCACCTTCATAAGTGGGTTTTATAGGACTTCTATTAATTCTTTCAGGAGTGGATCTCCTTCCCTGGAAAAGATCACCCAGTCGCTGAATAATAATACTGTCAGTTAACAGATTAGCTAGACGGGCAATTGATTTACCGTAAGTCACTGGGTCGTTAAAGGGCTCAGTAAAGGAAGTGGAGACTAAAATAGCTAGGTTAGTATTTTCAGAATGATGGTATGTATAACTATGCCCGTTAACTGATATAATATCATCAACAAGTTCAGGAACCACAACACCATAAGGATTAACGCAGAATGTTCTCACTCTATCATCAAAATTTCTTGAGTAATATATAATTTTAGGTTCGTAAAGGATATCTGTTAAAGGTCTGAGAATTTCTGCAGGTATTTCAAGTCGAATTCCAACATCAACGGGGTTTGTATATGTTTTTATTCCTAGTTTTTTACAAATGTATTTGGTCCATTCAGAACCTGCTCTTCCTGGAGCCATTATGACATATTTACTTCTGTATTCATTTTTTGGTGTCTTTACTCCCATTACA
>Ga0190304_1000009_pt1 | contig 86212 bp, 61 predicted proteins | sample 48700712_MG_FD_161670 | JGI IMG/M metagenome (GOLD analysis project Ga0190304, IMG submission 161670) | Hydrothermal vent sediment bacterial communities from Southern Trench, Guaymas Basin, Mexico - 4870-07-1--2_MG | ecosystem: Environmental > Aquatic > Marine > Hydrothermal vents > Sediment ...
TGGAGTGTTGTCCTTTCAGGACGTCAAAATGATCTATAATCTAACCCGAGGCGTTGCCATCGGGCTAAATTAAATTGGGCTTTCAGCCCGAATTATAATGATTCTCCACAACTTTTTAAAGTGATCCTATAAACCCTGTATTATATAAACAAATTAACTATTTACAATTGCTGTCGTAACCATTCAAAAAGAACAACAGAAAAAGCATGAGAAACATTCATCGATTTATTTTTCCCTGTCATAGGAATATGAATAATTTTATCGGATAGTTTTAAGATATCGTTATCGATACCTCGAATTTCGTTACCTACAATAAATACCGATTTCTTCGAAAAAGAAATATCGTAAATATTTTCTGAATCGGCAGATGTTTCAACAGCATAAACTGTATAATTATTAGGAATAATATCTTTTATTTCGTCGGGAGAAAGAAACTCCCATTTTACAGAATTTAAACTTGATGATGCTGTAATTTTTATTTTCGATACTTTAGGATAAGGTTTATTATCGATAAAAATAATTTTTTCGCATCCAATATTATCTGCCAATCGTATTATGTTTCCAATATTTTGCGGTGTTTTAATCTTAACGGCAATAATTAATGGTGCTGTTTCGATGCGATATTTTCTATTTTGAAACAATTCGCGTGATTTTATATTTATTTTTTCCACAAAAACAACTTATTATTTATCTGATATTACAATATCCATTTTTATATCATGTTCGTCGACCGGTACTTCGTTTACAATCTGAAAATCGAAACATATTCCAATTTTTTTCGCATTACAATTCTTCAACAACTTATCATAATATGCTTTTCCTCTACCAAGTCGATTACAACTTTTATCGAAAGCTACTCCGGGGACTACAATAATATCTATTTTATCATAATCTAAAAATGTTTCTCCTACAGGTTCCAATATTTTATAAGACTCACCTTCTTTCATGCTTTCTATACCCGAAAAAACTTTCAACTCTAGATTTTCTCCTCTAACTGCTGGCAAAATAATTTTCTTTTTCTTATACCATTTTAAAATAAAACTGTGAGTATTAACTTCATCATTCATCGACCAATAAAGCATAATAGTGTCTGCATTATTGAACAAACTTATTTTTTCTAACTTATTAAGAATGATATCTGATTTTTCTTTCTTTTCATCTAAAGAAAAATTCTTTTTAAATTCTCTTATCTTATTTCTAATTTCATTTTTTTTATTATTAATCATAGTTATTTATACAATTAATTTATATCCTTTACCATGAATATTTAGAATTTGTATTTTATCATCTTCTTTTAAATACTTTCTCAATTTTGTAATATACACATCCATACTTCGAGCATTAAAATAGCTGTCTTCTTCCCAAATAGTTTTCAGGGCAAAATTTCGCTCAAGAATACTATTAATATTATTTGCCAACAATTTTAGTAATTCCGATTCTTTTGTTGTTAATTTTTGTTGTTTATCGTTAATCGAGAGTATTTGCTTTTTAGCATCGAACAAATAATCGCCGATATAATATTTTTCTTGATTAGAAACTTCGGTTTCAATATTCGCTCTTCTTACAATTGCCTTAATTCTAAATAACAACTCCTCCATACTAAACGGCTTAGTAATATAGTCATCTGCCCCTATTGCAAATCCTTCTAAAATATCATCTTTCAATGTTTTAGCTGTTAGAAAAATAAAAGGCACTTTCGAGTTAGTCATGCGAATTTCTTTTGCAAGAGTAAATCCGTCCATTTTAGGCATCATAATATCTAAAATACATAAATTATACTTATTTTTTTTAAAGCCTTTTAATGCAACTTCTCCATTTTTAAAGAGTTCTGTATTATATCCTTTTGCAATAAGGTATTCTTTTAATAATGGGCCTAAATTCTCATCATCTTCTGCGAGTAAAATTTCAATTTTCTTTTCCATTATAACTATTATTTGATGGGATAAATATTTTAAATGTTGTTCCTTTATTATATGTACTATTAAGACTTATTTCTCCGTTATGCTCATCAACAATTTTTTTTACATAATTAAGTCCCAGTCCAAATCCTTTTACATTGTGCAAGTTTCCTGTATAAACTCTATAAAATTGCTCAAATATTTTTTTCTGATCAGATTTCTTAATTCCAATTCCTTTATCGGCAATACTAATAAATATTCCTTTTTTATTACTCTCTGTACTAATTTTAATTTCGGGAAATTCTTTACAATATTTTACTGCATTATCGAACAAATTAAAAATAATATTTGTAAAATGAACTTCGTCAACATAAATTTTTGAAGCCTTAGCATTTAATTCTTTAACTAAATAGCCATTTTTGTTTTCAATTTGTATTTGAAAATTATTTATTACATTATTTATTATTTTATGAACATCTAACTCCTGTTTATTCAATTTTATTTTACCCTGCTCGAATAATGCTGTTTTTAATACTTTTTCTACTTGAAAACTCAATCTTTTACTTTCTTCAAATATTATTTCCGAAATATTATCGATATTTTTCTTTTCATCGGGAATACTTTTATCTTTCATCATTTGAGCAGCAAGCGATATTGTTGATATTGGAGTTTTTAATTCGTGGGTCATATTATTAACAAAATCGTTTTTTATTATTGCTAACCTTTTTTGCTTAAACATAATATGAATAGAGAGAACAAAGCCTAAAATTATTACTAGTGTTAATATTATTGAAGTAACTGAAATAAAACCTGTAGAAACCCAAATATACTCCATTTTACTTGGAAAGTAAATATTTAAAAAATTATTTTTCGCAAAAAAATCATTTGGAAATAATCTTTCGCAATATATTTTATGTCTGTTATCTTCAGAATAATTATCTGAAGTAAAAACTATATTATTATCTTTTCCGATAACACAAAATTCAAAATCAATATTTATATTATTTTTTTTAAACTCTTCTTTAATAATTTCTGATAATGTATTTTTATCTATTCTTTCTTTTATATCAACATCAACCTGAATAAGTTTATTTACTACATTTTCGACAAGAATAGTTTTATCTATAAAATTTGCCGCAAATCGAGAATCAAGATTAAAATTGTTTAGTAATTTATTTTTTTTGTCGCTTGATAATTTAAAAACATTCTTCGAACTAAATTTATTACTACTACTTGAGAATAAATTCATATTTGATTTTAACGATATTGAATCCGGATTACTAATTGTATATATTTCCTTCTTCTCGTCAATAGTTTTTAAACCATATCTACTTTGTTTTAGCTTATTTAATTTATAATTTGTTGATTGAGTATCTGTTGAAGTATTTGAATAATATGGACCTGTTTCGTTAGAAATTTGATATATCATTTCTTTTTTCTCTACTTCATCAATAATATTACTCAAACTATTACTAACTAATTGATCGAATTGTTGTTCTTTAATATTTATTGCATTTTTTATCCAAAAATATTGCAATAATATTAATCCAATTAATGTAATTGATAAAACGATAGTTAGTATCCAAATAGTTTTTTTTCTCATACTTAACGAATAAAATATTACTTAATACTTTATTTAAATAATATTTTTTATGATATAAAATTAGTAACTCTTTACAAAGATATAATTAGAAACACTCATTCTAAATTATTTAACAATCTTTAACATTGATTTAATAGCGTTAACTATATAATAATTTACTTTTGTTGACGAACTTACAAAGAAGAGCAAGTAAAATTGTAAGACACATAGGTTAATTTTTAGGGTTAGAAAGGGAGAAATTTATTCTCCCTTTTTTTTAATGTCTCCAATCGAATTTATCGAGATTTAACACACACTTTTCAAGCAAGTTAACACTTTCTTCAACATCATTTTTATTAACCGATTCTACTACTTGATGGATATGTCGGGTAGGAATAGAAACAGCACCTGTAATTGCTCCTTCTTTCGTCATTCGTTGAATATTAGCAGTATCTGTTCCCCCGGCGGGCAATATTTCTGCTTGCCATTTAATTTTATTCTCGTTGGCAATTTTCTTCATATACTCTACCATTCTATAATCGGCAATAGCAGACGAATCCATTATTTTTATTGCTGTGCCTTCTCCTAATTTTGTAACTTGTTCGTGTAATTGCGAGCCGGGAACGTCATATGCTATTGTGGTATCTAAGCCAAAACCAAAATCGGGCTGAATTGACTGAGCTGCTACTTGAGCTCCACGAATTCCTACTTCTTCTTGAACTGTAAAAACAGCGTATGTATCGAACGGAATTTCAATATCCTTTATCCTTTTCAATAATTCTATTAATATATATACAGATATTCTATTATCGAGAGATTTACCATTAATACAATTACCCATTTCTATTAATTCTCTTTCTCGTGTTATAGGACTCCCAACAGAAATTATTTTTTCTACTTCTGTCTTTCCCATTCCTAAATCGATAAAAAAATCGTCAATCTCCACTACTTTTTTTCTCTCTTCAGGTTTCATTACATGTATTGGTTTAGAGCCCATAACTCCCACTACAGATTTTTCCCCATGAACAATAACTCTTTGAGATGTTAAGGTTTTAGGATCGAACCCTCCTAATGGATGAAATCTTAGAAAACCATTTTCGTCGATATGGCTAACAATAAATCCTATTTCATCCATATGTGCAGCTATCATAAGTCTCTTCTTACTATTTCCTTTTTTTATAGCAACAACATTACCAATATTATCGACATTAATATCATCAACTAAACCTTCTATCTCATTAATTATTAAATCTCTTATTGGTTTTTCAAAACCTGAAGTTCCGGGAGTTTCCGAAATTTTCTTTAATAACTCAAAATTTATCGACATGCTATTTTTATTAATTTAAAATACCAACTTTTTTAATTCATTTTTCGATAGATTATTTACACTATATGAAGCTATTACAATATCTATCTTATTTAATCTAACTATAAGTTGATTAAGCAAATAGGAGTCAATTTCTCCCGAAATTTTTAAAATATAATCGATGTTTTTTAATTTCTTGAATAAAAATCCACTCTCTGATACACAAGCAATTAGCTCGTATTTAAGTTCATTTTCTTCATCAATAAATGAATACACTGAAAACTTTTGTACTAATTCTGTATTTTTAATATTAATAATTAAATCATCATCTTTCGACAGATTTAATTTCGTATTTTTATTAATTGCCCAACATAAACGATAATCATTCTCATGCGAAGAAATACCAATTACATCGTAATTAAAATCTAGTTTAAAGTTTAGTTTATGTGTTTTTTTCTTCAAAATTTAATAATATAATTTTGAAGCTAATTTAAAGATTATCTTTCGAATTTATATTGAAGAAAGGTAAAAAAATACTATGTGTTAATGATTGAATTTTGGAGTGCTTCTCGAGCGGCATTTTGCTGAGCTTCTTTTTTCGATTGTCCAACACCTGTTCCTATTACCTTATTATCGGTAATTATTTCTGTAGCAAACACATTATTTAATCCATCTAATTTTTCATTATTTTCAATATCTTCGAAAACTACATTTTGCTTATTTTTTTGGGCCCACTCAATTAACTGACTTTTATAATCAGTATCATTTTGTTTTAAGTTATCTAAATCAATATGTTTTCGAATAATTTTTTTTATGATAAAACATTTTGTTCTTTCATATCCGCCGTCTATATAAACGGCACCAATGAGAGCTTCTAAAGCATTACCATAAATGTTTTTTGTTTTACTTGAGTTTATGTATTTAATTATATATTGATTAAGCCCTAATATTTCGGCCATTTGATTCATTTGTTCTCGACTAACAAGTCGAGAACGCATTTTAGTTAAAAAACCTTCTTTATTATTGGGGTAAACGTTATATAAAAATTCAGCAATAACAGAATCTAATATAGCGTCTCCAAGATATTCGAGACGCTCATTATTAATGTTCTTATATTTTTTAAAATAATTTGAAGCTGATTTATGCACGAAAGCTTCACGAAATATTTTTATGTTTTTTGGAAAATACCCTATTAAATCTCTAACAAAGAAATAGAAATCTCTGTCTTCAGAAAATAAATATTTATAAGAAGGAATTTTTCTAAACACTAAAGCTATTATTCGTTGAATTTTTTAATAATAACAGAAGCATTGTGTCCACCAAAACCAAAAGTATTACAAAGAGCAACATTAACTTCTTTTTTTTGAGCTTTATTTAAAGTTAAATTAAATCTCTCGTCGATTTTTGGATCTTGTTCTTTATAATTAATAGTTGGAGGTATAATACCTTTTTGCATTGCTCCAATAGCAGCTATTGTTTCAATAGCACCGGCAGCACCTAATAAATGTCCGGTCATCGATTTTGTAGAACTTATATTCAATTTATAAGCATAATCGCCAAAAACACTTTTTATACCTTTTAATTCGGCGCCATCGCCAACAGGAGTCGCTGTACCATGAACATTAATATAATCAATATCTTCCGGTTTCAGATTAGCATCTTTTAGTGCATTTTTCATAACAATCTTAGCGCCTAAACCTTCAGGATGTGGTGCTGTTAAATGATATGCATCTGCAGACATACCACCACCGGCAACTTCGGCATAAATTTTTGCACCTCTAGCTTTTGCATGTTCATATTCTTCAAGAATAATAGCTCCTGCACCTTCGCCCATAACAAATCCATCTCTAGTATTACAGAATGGACGAGAAGCAGTTTCATACTCATCGTTATTAGTAGAAATAGCCATCATTGAATTAAATCCACCCATTCCGGCTTCATTAATAGCTGCTTCTGAACCTCCTGTAATCATGATATTAGCTTTACCCATACGAATATAGTTCAAGGCATCTATAATAGCAACAGTAGATGAAGCACAAGCAGCAACAGTGGAAAAGTTAGGACCTCTAAAGCCATATTTTATTGAGATATGACCAGAGGCAATATCCGAAATCATTTTCGGAATAAAAAAGGGACTAAACCGAGGTGTTCCATCACCTTCGATAAAGCCCTTAACTTCATTTAGGAAAGTGCCTATACCACCAATTCCTGATCCCCAAATCACTCCGGCAAGATCGTGATCAATAGTTTCTAAATCTAAGTTAGAATCTTTTACTGCTTGCTCGGATGCTACTAGAGCATACTGAGCATACAAATCAAGTTTTCTTGCTTCTTTTCTATCGAAGTGATCTTTAGGATTGTAATTTTTTACTTCGCAAGCAAATCTTGTTTTAAATTTTGATGCATCAAAATGAGTAATTAAGTCCGAACCACTTACTCCATTCATCAAGTTATTCCAATATTCTTCAACATTATTCCCGATTGGTGTAAGTGCTCCCAAACCTGTAATAACAACTCTTTTCAATTCCATAATACCAAAATTTATTTCAAATTTGTTCAATGATTAATTACTTTGCATTCTCATCGATATACTTAATAGCATCGCCCACTGTACCAATATTTTCTGCTTGATCGTCAGGAATTGAAATATTGAATTCTTTTTCAAATTCCATAATCAACTCTACGGTATCAAGAGAATCTGCACCCAAGTCATTTGTGAAACTTGCTTCAGATGTAACTTCATTCTCATCAACTCCCAATTTATCTACGATTATAGCTTTCACTCTTGATGTAGTATCAGACATAATTTTAATTTTTAATTAATAAATAGATTAATTTTTAACAATGCAAAGAAATATAAATAACTGACATAAATCAAAAAAATTACCTATTTTTTGATACAAAAATGCATTTTTTTATTTTTTATTAAGCATTTTTGCCTAAAGATCTAACTATTTTAGTTTTTAGTATCGAATTTTATTAATTAATAATCAGTCAAATATGACAAATATTGCAATTTTCGCATCGGGTTCGGGAACAAATGCAGAAAATATTATAAAATACTTCGAAAATATTGAAAATATCAAAATTTCATTAATTCTAAGCAATAAAAAAGATGCTTTTGTGTTAACTAGAGCTCAAAAATTTAACATTCCTTTTTACGATTTTAACAGAACCGATTTTTATAAGTCGCAAAAAATTCACGAAATACTTTTATCAAACAATATTGATTTCATAGTTCTAGCCGGATTTTTATGGTTACTTCCCGAAGACTTAATATCAGAATATAACAATAAAATAATAAATATCCATCCTGCTTTACTTCCTAATTATGGGGGAAAAGGAATGTTTGGTATGCATGTCCATAAAGCTGTTATTGCAAATAAGGAAAAAGAATCGGGAATAAGTATTCATTTTGTTAATAGTAAATACGATGATGGAGATATAATTTTTCAATCAAAATGTTTAATAGAAAAGAACGAAACACCCGATAGTTTAGCTCAAAAAATTCATCAATTGGAGTATAATTTTTTTCCAAAAATTATTAATGATGTAATAAATAAAATATTCTACTCGTAATGTTTCCAAATATTATAGCTAATTCCTATATTAAATATTAATGGTTGATAATCGAAATTTTCTACATTTGGGCTCATTTTATAAATGCAATGCGCGTAGCAAAACTACCGTCGAAAGCCTGACTTGTTGCTCCAATAACCGGTTGTATAAAAAATCGGACATAATTAGCATCTGTAATTATAGAGCCGATAATAGAGTTTTCGTAATATCCTTTTACGGTTCCAAAACCATAACATCCAAACACTTCAAATCTTCCAATATTCGATAATTTTAAATAGTATCCCAAACCTCCATCAAGCAATAAACTTTTATGGAAATTATTAATCAAATCGCTAGTTCTGTTAATATAATTGGCATTTGTCATAACTGCAATTATAGGTAATTGCTATAGCCATTTACCCATCTAAAAAACTTGTTCCGGTAGTAAAATCCCCTTGTATTTCTCCTTTATTACTTAACATTAGAGTATTTATTATATTAGGAATATATTCGGGACTACACGAAAAAACAGAAAGGGAAAGACGTATAAGGTATATTGAGTTAATTTTTGGATACAATTATCCTTTTTCATAATATTATATATACTTATATACAATCAAATTTAACACAAAACATAACTCGTTGATTTCAACTCGTTAAACTTACAACAAATTTTATCCTAAAAATTATTTCAAGATATTAATTTCAATTTTTTATTCAATAAAATTACACCTAATATTTCTGATTTCCAATAAGTTAAAACGAAACAATTATTATTACAAATCGGCATTTAAATGGATAGACAAATTCTAAATATTTTTAAGATTTTTCAAATATTTTAATTTTACTTTTTCAAATTCTTTCTTATTTTTTTCTTCAACAGGCTTCACAGGTGGTGATTTTATTTTTAAAGGATCTACTGCTCGCCCATTTTTATAAAATCTAAAATCTAAATGAGGTCCTGTCGCATATCCTGTACTACCAACATAAGCAATCACATCTCCTTGTTTTACTTTTTTCCCTTTTTTTATTCCTTTAGCGAATTTTGAAATATGATTATAGGCAGTAACATAAATACCGTTATGCTTAATTTTTAAATAATTACCGGCACCTTTAGTAAAGCTTTTTTTTATAATAACACCATCACCAATAGCATGAATAGGAGTTCCTCTTGGAGCGGCATAATCGACCCCGCTATGAGGGCGATAAATCTTTAATATCGGATGAAATCTCCGTCGTGAAAATTTCGAACTAATGCGTGAAAATTTTAATGGAGCCTTTAAGAATTGCTTTTGCAAACTTTTACCATATCTGTCGTAATAGCTAAGAATACTATCCTGCATAAATTCAAATGCATAATATTCATCTCCTTTATGCGTAAAACAGGCAACATAAATTTCACCTATACCTATTGAAACACTATCTACACTTTGCTCGTTATAAATTACCTTAAAACTATCGTTTTTTTCTAAGCCAAAAAAATCTATCGACCAAGCATAAATATCGGCTAGACGATTAGCTAACATAGGATTCAAATTATTATCCAACATAGTATTCCACAACGATGATTTAATTGTCCCTTTACAAGTTTTTCTAGTATTTACAACTTCTTTCTTTCCATAAATAACACATACTTTATCAGATAAGTCGATTTTAAGGTATTCTATTGGACTATGTTTGTAAACAAAATAATTAATACTCTTAACACTATCTTTTGTAAAATAAATTTTATATTGCTTTCCCGCCTTTATTTGCCTTAAATCGAATACCTTCCCAGTTTCAGCAATAATCTTGTTCAATTTACTATTATCGATATATGACGACAAAATTCCGGCAAGATTTTCGTTTCTTCTAATTTTTGCTGTAATAATATTAAACGAATCTTCAGTTATTCCAAACTCCTTTTTAATATTCTGATAGATTATATTTTCGTTTATTTCGGAAGTATATATTCTTGAATTTGAAACAATTGATCTACTCTCGGAAAATTTATATGTCCCTACAAATAAAATAGATAAAAAAATAATTAGTATTACAAATATGTTTTTAATTTTCATTATCTTTTTTTTACTACACTTTTAAATTAATAACAGAAAATACAATTAAGCAATATTATTAAATTACTCTATTTTTTATTTCTTTTTCCCTTAATTTTATCGAAACCATAACCATACACTCCCATAACACTTCCAAGAGATATAAATGCATCTGGGTCAATATCTTTAATAATGTGTAAAATATGGTTCGATTCTTGTTTACGGACAATTACTAGTAATATTTTTGTTTCTTTTTTTGAATACCATCCTTGTCCGTCAAGAACTGTAATTCCTCTATTAATTTCTGTACTAACCTTCTCGGCAATTAATTCATGTTTTTTCGAAAATATAAACATTTGAACAGTTCGTTTTGCTCCGGTAAGTACCATATCGATAGCATAAGCTGTAATAGCCATTGTAACATAACCATACACCATTTTCTCTATCGAATGAAAAATTAAGAATGATGATGAGATTATTATTATATCGAGATACAAAATAATTTTACCGGGACTAATATTTCTATACTTATTAATCATCATAGCAATAATATCGGTACCTCCTGTACTCCCTCCTTGAGTAAATACTATTCCAACACCTACACCAGCAAGTATCCCCCCTATTACTGCAGACATAAAGCTTTCTGTTACAACAGGTTCTTTAATAACATTTTGCAATATCGATAAAAAAATAGTTAAAACTACAGTAGAAAAAATAGTTTTTATAACAAAATTTTTACCTAGAATCTTAATGCTAACACCTATTAAAACAATGTTAATAAGAAAATAAGATATTCCAATAGGGAATTCGGTGGCATAATATATTAAAGTTGAAACACCAGTAATACCTCCTCCTGTAATTTTAGAAGGTATAAGAAATGCCGTCCATCCTAAAGCATTAATAAATAACCCAATGGTTATTATTAAATAAATTTTTAAAGTTTTTAATACTTTTTGCATTACAAAATATTAATTCTAATTATTTACACTACAATATTAATTATTTTTTTAGGTACAAAAATTACTTTTCTTGGTTCTTTTCCATCAAGCCATTTTTGTGAATTTTCATGATTCAAAACTATTTCTTCTACTTTTTCTTTTGTAATATCAGCCGGTAATTCAAGTTTAAATCTCATTTTCCCATTAAACGAAACCGGATAAGTTATTGTATCTTCGATTACATATTTCTTTTCGAATTTTGGGAACGATGCAAAACTAATGCTTTCGACATTTCCTGCTTGTTGCCATAATTCTTCGGTAATATGAGGAGCAAAAGGAGATAATAGAACAAGTAATTTCTCTAGTATTTCTCTTTTATTACATTTTAAAGCAGTTAATTCGTTAGTACAAATCATAAATGCACTTACCGATGTATTAAAAGAAAAATTATCAATATCTTCTCCAATTTTTAGTATTGTTTTATGAAGAATCTTTTGCTCATCATTTGATGCTTTTTCGTCGGACAAATAAAACTTATTTTCTTGGTTATGAAATAATCGCCAAAATTTTCTTAAAAACTTATGCACACCATCTATTCCATTAGTATCCCATGGTTTCGACATCTCTAAAGGACCTAAAAACATCTCATACATTCTTAAAGTGTCGGCTCCATACTGTTCGACCATAATGTCGGGATTTACAACATTATATAACGATTTCGACATCTTCTCGACTGCATAGCCACAAATATATTTGTCATTTTCGAGAATAAATTCTGCAGAATTATATTCCTGATTCCATTTTTTAAATGCTTCGATATCTAAAATATCGTTTTCTACAATATTTACATCAACATGAATTGGAGTAACATCATAATCTTTTTTCAAATTTACTGACACGTATTTATTAGAGCCCTTAATTCTGTATACAAAATTTGAGCGTCCTTGCATCATTCCTTGATTAATAAGTTTTTTGAACGGTTCTTCTTCGCACACCCAACCAATATCGAATAAAAATTTATTCCAGAATCTGGAATATATTAAATGCCCTGTAGCATGCTCTGTACCGCCAATATATAAATCAACATTGCGCCAGTATTTATTTGCTTCTTCCGATACAAGAGCATCATTATTTTTACTATCCATATATCTTAGGTAATAAGCCGATGAACCGGCAAAGCCCGGCATTGTACTAAGTTCATATTGGCAACCGTCTTTTGTTTTCCAATCACTAGCTCTACCTAAAGGAGGTTCTCCGTCTTCGGTTGGCAAGTATGCATCGACTTCGGGAAGTTCTAATGGCAATTCATCTTTATTAACAACATATGGTAATCCTTCTTTAAAATATACCGGAAAAGGTTCTCCCCAGTATCTTTGTCTACTAAAGATTGCATCTCTCAAACGGAAATTTATTTTTCCCTTACCTATTTTTAATGATTCTATTTTTTTAACAGCAACAGATACCGCATCTTTCACATCTAATCCGTTAAGGAAATCAGAGTTTATTAATTTTCCTTCTTTAGCATCGTACGATTCTTTTTCTATATTACCACCCGAAACAACTTCAATAATTGCTAAATTGAAATGCTTAGCAAAAGCATAATCGCGAGCATCGTGAGCAGGCACAGCCATAATTGCTCCTGTACCATAACCCGAAAGTACATAATCGCTTATCCAAATAGGAATATCGTCTCCTGTAAAAGGATGTACTGCATAAGCTCCGGTAAATGCTCCACTAACAGTTTTTACCTCGGTAAGTCTTTCTCTCTCGGTTTTCTTTTTTGTTTTAAGAATATAGTTTTCAATCTCTTTTTGTTGTTCTTTAGTAGTTACTATATTTACTAAGTCGCTTTCCGGAGCAAGAACCATAAAAGTAGAACCAAATATTGTATCAGGGCGAGTAGTAAAAACTTCAAATTCTGTATCAGAATTTTTTACCTTAAATTTTATCTCTGCACCTTCTGAACGCCCAATCCAATTTTTTTGTATTTCTTTAAGAGAATCTGTCCATTCTAATTTTTCAATATCGTTAAGCAAACGTTCTGCGTAAGCAGAAATTCTTAAAGACCATTGACGCATTATTTTTTGTTCAACCGGATATCCTCCACGAACCGACAAGCCTTCTTTTACCTCATCGTTAGCGAGCACTGTTCCTAATTTTGGACACCAATTTACCATTGTATCTGCCAGAAATGCTAATCGATAATTTAACAACACTTCTTGCTGTTGATTCGGTGTCATATTTAACCAAGTTGCAGCCGAAAAATTTTCTATATCGCCACAAGCCGCTTCAATATTTATATTACCATTTTTCTCGAACTCGCTAATAAGCCCATTAATAGTTTCTGACTTATTTGTTTTATTATTATACCAATGCTCAAACAACTCAATAAATACTCTTTGTGTCCATTTATAATATTCGGGGTCTGATGTTCTAAACTCGCGATTCCAATCGAAAGAAAAGCCTATTTTATCTAATTGTTCTCTATATCTTTTTATATTAATATCTGTAGTAATGGCAGGATGTTGACCTGTTTGAATAGCGTATTGTTCTGCAGGCAACCCAAATGCATCGTATCCCATAGGATGCAACACATTATATCCTTTTAAACGCTTATATCTCGATACTATATCGCTAGCAATATATCCTAATGGATGACCAACATGCAAACCTGCTCCTGATGGATATGGGAACATATCTAAAACGTAATATTTTGGTTTTGAGTGATTAATTTCTGCTTTAAAAGTTTCATTTTTCTCCCAATATTTTTGCCATTTCTGCTCTATTTGTCTATAATCGTAATCCATATTATATTTTCTTTACTAAAAATTATTTATTTTGCGAAATTATAAAAAGTTTACGACTTATTTCCCAAAGATTCTTGAATTTGAAAATTTAAGTTTTTATTTTAAAAAATTTTCTCACAGAATAGGAGTACATAGCAATTTATTTTTATAAATTTGCACACATACCGGTCCAGTAGTTCAATTGGATAGAATATCAGATTTCGGCTCTGAGGGTTGGGGGTTCGAGTCCTCCCTGGATCACAAAAAAAGCGTTTCGACAAAATATTGAAACGTTTTTTTATTTTTAGATATCTGTTTACTTAACGAGAAATAATTTAATAAGAGAAGACCCTATTTGATTTTTATCGAAGTGAATTAATATATCGTAAAAGCCTGTCTTATTACATTTTAATATAAATTTCTCGTAATATTTATCATTAAAAGTATTTGTAACAACAACTTTTTCATTATCTAACACTTGAACAATTGCTATACCGGGGAAATCTCCAATATGATTAAGCACAGTAAATTTATATAAAGAGCCTTTATTTAATGTTACAGTTATAAAATATTCATTTTCATATTGATTCTCACTAATCTCGTCTAATTCAAACTTAAATTCCTTTATAAAAATACTTTTTTGAGCATATGCAGAATAGGAAAATAATTGTAAAAAGAGAATAAAAATAAAAAAATAAAACTTCTTCATTATTTTTGTTTATTAAAAAAGTACTATTCTAATTCGTTATACAATAAGATTATTTTAAAGTTATAAAAGTTAGTACAATTTTTTAAACCTACAATATTTATTTAAAATAATTAATCGTAATACAAATGTATTTATAATTAAGTTTTTATGCAAAAAAAATAGAGAAGCAAATTGCTTCTCTATTTTTTTTAGAAAGTATATTTTAATAAACACTTTCTACACTACGTGTAGAATAATTTATTTTCAATGCACTACTTCTTCTCAGAGCTTGCTTTACATCAGTAACTATACCCATTCTTGTTTCTTCATCTACTTTAAGCGATGTTGTCATAAAAGGTCTTTCCTTTTCGTCCATTTTTTCTCTTTCGGTAGTAATATAATCGCGAATGTCTTCTACTTTAGCATAAGCATCGTTTAGTTGTATTCTAGGTTCAGTACCATACTTTGATATATTTTTTGGTTGACCTATGTAAATATAACTAACAAGTGATTTTTTCTCTAGTTTTTTAATCTCTGTAGCACCAGGTACATGAATCTTAAGATTAACAGATGTATCTCTCATGTGAGTAGTAACCATAAAGAAAAATAATAACATAAAGATAATATCCGGTAGAGATGCTGTTGAAACAGCAGGTATTCCCCCTTTTCCTTTTCTTTTAAAACTAGCCATAATTATCCTCCTATATTTTTTGGTTCAGCTTCGGAAATAACCTGAGGATACACCTTACGAACAGCTTTTCCTTGCTCTTCGTTAAGATTATCATATTTTTTTCCAAATTTAGTAAGAGCTAATTCATCTCGAAGTTCGTTATAAGCCGCAGCTAATTCATTTTGAACTTTAATGTACATACCATAAGAAGTACCATTATCATTCTGTAACGAAATAATTCCTTTCGAAACCATTACATTTCCAAAATATGGGATATCCCTTTCTACTTTTTCAGGTAGATTTTCTTTATCTTCTTTATTCGCGATAAATTCTTTAGCTTTTTCTCTTAATCCACGAATATCCATTTGTCTACCTTCAACCATTAATCGGTCTTGTTGATCGATAAGAACTACAAAAACATTACGTTCTTTAATTTCTTTCTGCTCATCAACTTGATCTTGATTTTCTGGCATTGGAGGCAATTTCCTGGACAAACCGGTATCTGTATCCATTGTAGTTGCAACAAGGAAGAATATAAGCAATAAAAAAGCTATATCCGCCATTGACGAACCATCAATTTCGACGTTCATTCTTTTTGCCATAAATATAATTATTTAATTAAAAGTTTTTGATAAAATTACACTTACCAATAATCTTTTATATTATTTAAACATATTGACAATTTCAGTATAGAAAACTGATAACATTGCAATACCCACTAAAAAATACATTGTATATATTCCTGTTCCTACATATTTCAAAACATTAGAAATATTATATTCATTATTACCTGCAAAACGAATTGGCTCTGTAGAAGCAAACATATATGCAACAAAAACTACAACTGCAATTGCTAATATCCCTAATAAACTCTTCTTTATGTCTTTAGGATTACGTATCATCTGAAATATTGGGAATGCTACTGTAAGTATCACTGCCAAACCTGTTAAAATATAACCCCACACAATAAATAGTTGAGTATATACAGGTTGTTCAGTTCCGGGGATATCTCCTCCAAAATAAAACATTAATCCAAAAAGAGCAGAAACAGCAATAAGGACAATGAAAAGAATCCTAATTAGCTTATTCATAATTATTTATTTTTTTGTGTGTGTTTAACTAAAATATCTATTAAAGAAATTGATGCATTTTCCATATCATTAACAATACCATCGATTTTTGAAATAATATAGTTATAAAATATTTGAAGAATTACACCAACTATTAATCCAGAAACAGTTGTAATTAAAGCAAGTTTAATACCACCGGCAACTAATGTAGGAGATATATCACCAGCTTGTTGAATAGAGTCAAAAGCACCAATCATACCAATAACGGTACCCATGAAACCAAGCATAGGAGCAATACCTATAAATAATGCTATCCAAGTAATACCTTTTTCAAGTAAACCAACTTGAACACCGCCATATGCAACAACTGATTTTTCAACAACTTCAACACCTTCATCAATTCTGTCTAGTCCTTGATAAAAAATACTAGCAACAGGACCTCTTGTATTTCTACAAATTTCTTTAGCAGCTTCAACTCCACTTTCATCAAGAGCAGTTTCAATACTATTTAAAAGCTTTTCAGAATTTGTTGTCGAAAGATTTAAGTAAATAATTCTTTCGATTACAATAGCTAAACCAAAAATTAAACAAAGTAAAATTGTACCCATAAAAGCAGGTCCACCTTCGATAAATTTTTGTTTAATCTGTTTGTGTATTGAAGTACCTTCTTCGATTTCTTCAACTAGAACTTCAGCTTCTGTTGTTTCTGTAACAGCTGCAGTATCAACAGTAGTTTCCATTTCTGATGAATCGACTTCTTCTGTAGCAGCTGTTTCATTAGTATTGTCTTCCTGAGCAACTAAGTTCATTGATGCCCCATAAGAAAGCATACCAAAAACTGCTAAAAATGCAAATAATTTTTTCATGATTTGATTTCTGTTTTTAATTATTAACGATTTCTATGATTATAAAATTATAAAAAAAATGCAACTTATTAAAATTTCAAGCGGAGAAAGTGGGATTCGAACCCACGATACCGTTTCAGACAGTATACACGCTTTCCAAGCGTGCGCCTTCGACCACTCGGCCATCTCTCCAACGAATATTTTTTCGGTTCGCAAAGTACAAAAAATAATATAAAAAATATAAAAAAAAATAATAATTTCTCACAAACCTATAAAATAAATAATAATTTTGTAAACTACCTACTACAAATGGGCTACTTCGACTTCCTGTTTTGTCATTTCTCCTTTTAGAGGTTTTTCCAGACATTTAATAATGTCAGAATCCGCGGAATATTGCCCCAAAAGACACATAAGTTTAGTTACTGCAGCTTCTGTAGTAATATCATAACCACTAATAACTCCTGTCTTACTTAATTCATTACCTGTTTCGTATTTGCTCATATCTACGCTACCTGCATTACACTGGGTAATGTTTAATACTATTTTACCTTTTTTTATAACACTTTCTATTTCATCGATAAACCATCGACTTGTAGGAGCATTCCCAGCACCATAAGTTTCTATTATTACAGCTTTATTATTGTCGATATTTAATATTGTATGCAAAACTTCCTTAGTCATTCCCGGAAAAATCTTACATATAACAATATTGGAGTTTAAATTCGTATTTATCGACAAATCTTTTTTTATTGTTGGATAATGAATTGCTCCATAATTATACTTAATATTAATTCCGGCTTCGGCAAGACAAGGATAATTCGGAGATTCAAAAGCATTAAAATATTCGGCATTGTGTTTTGTTGTTCTATTTCCACGAAATAGTTTATTTTCGAAATATATACAAACTTCCGGCACCATTGCTTGGTCGTTTTTTGATGCCGCAGCAATTTCAATGGCAGAAATAATATTTTCTTTTCCATCTGTTCGTAAAGTTCCAATTGGCAATTGAGAACCCGTAAAAATTACTGGTTTTTGTAAATCTTCCAGAATAAAACTTAATGCTGAGGCAGAAAAGGCCATTGTATCGGTACCGTGAAGTATTACAAATCCATCGTATTTTTCGTAATTGTCTTTTATAATATTAGCTAAATCAATCCACACATCAATATTTAAGTTTGAAGAATCGATTAAAGTAGTAAAAGAATGAGTAGATAGATTATATCCAAATTGATTTAATTCAGGAACTTGATTTAAAATTTGATCGAAATTAAAAGGAGTTAACACTCCTGTATCAGGATCATTAACCATTCCAATTGTTCCTCCGGTATATATTATTAAAATAGATGGTGCTTTTTTCACTTTATTATTATTTATAAAATTTACTTATCGCAAAGCTTTTGTTATAAAACACAAATATAAAACATTTAGAAATTAAATATCTCTTTTGTATTTGCATAACATACTTCGGCTACTTCTTCAATTGTTATATTTTTTATTTGAGCAATTTTCTCGGCTATATATATAAGATAACTACTTTCGTTTCTTTTCCCTCGTTTAGGTGTTGGGGCTAAATACGGAGAATCGGTTTCTAAAACAATATTTTTTATATCTACATTCTTTAATGTTTCAGACAAATTAGAATTTTTAAATGTAAGAATACCTCCTATTCCAATTTTAAAACCCCAGTTAATTATTTTTTCGGCTTGTTCTCTATTACCCGTAAAACTATGAAAAATACCGGTTAACTTTTCGTTCTTTTCTTTTTCTACAATTTCAAATATTTCGTTAAAAGACTCTCTTGCATGAATAATTATAGGCAAATTACCTTCTTTTGCCATATTTATCTGATATCGAAACACTTCTTGTTGTTCTTTAATAAACGTTTTATCCCAATATAAATCAATTCCAATTTCTCCAATAGCATAAAATTTTTCTTTCCCAAGGTATTTTTCCAATTTATTTAACTCATCTTTATAATTTTCATCAACAGACGTTGGATGTAATCCTATCATAGGAAAACAATTCTTCGGATAACTATGAGATAATTCTAATAATTTGTCAATTGATTTTGAATCGATATTTGGCAAAAACATTTTCTCAACACTACTATCAATAGCCCTTTTTACAACAATATCTCTATCATCGTCAAATTGTGTGAGATAAAGATGTGTGTGAGTATCAATAAATTTCATAATTATTAACTATTAAACTTTACTAATAAAATAAAGTTGCAAACATATTAAAATAGTTAATATAAAAAAAGAGGAGTTAAAAAACTCCTCTTTAATAAATATTACTCATTAATAATTAAACAGCACCTTGAGCAAGCATAGCATCTGCAACTTTAACAAATCCTCCAACATTTGCTCCTTTTACATAATTAACAAATCCATCAGATTCTTTTCCATATTTTTCGCAAGTTTTATGGATATTAATCATAATGTTATGTAATCTTTCGTCAACTTCTTCAGCTGTCCAAGGTAGTCTCATTGAATTTTGTGTCATCTCGAGACCTGATACAGCAACACCTCCGGCATTAGCTGCTTTTCCGGGAGCATATAAAACTTTATTATCAAGAAACACATTTATAGCACCAAGTTCAGATGGCATATTTGCTCCTTCAGAAACACAATAACATCCGTTTGCAACCAGAGTTATTGCTTCTTCTTCTGATATTTCATTCTGAGTAGCACAAGGTAATGCAACATCACATTTTATTGACCAAGGACGTTTGCCTTCAAAATATTCAACCCCAAATTTCTCGGCGTATTCTTTTATTCTTCCTCTCTTAATATTTTTAAGCTTCATAACAAAAGCTAATTTTTCAGTATCGATTCCTTTTGGGTCATAAATATATCCTCCTGAGTCGGAAAGGGTTACTACTTTTCCTCCAAGTTGAATAACTTTTTCGGTAGCATATTGGGCTACATTACCGGAACCTGAAATTAAAACTATTTTATTTTTAAAACTTTCATTTCTAGTTTTCAACATCTCTTCGGCAAAATATACATTTCCGTATCCTGTTGCTTCAGGTCTCACCAGGCTGCCACCAAAAGAAATTCCTTTTCCGGTTAAAACGCCTGTAAATTCATTTTTTAATCGTTTATATTGACCAAACATATAGCCAATTTCTCGCCCACCAACTCCAATATCTCCGGCAGGAACATCTGTATCGGGGCCAATATGACGGAATAATTCTGTCATTAAACTTTGGCAAAAACGCATTACTTCGTTATCTGATTTTCCTTTAGGATCGAAATCTGACCCCCCTTTTCCTCCACCCATAGGCAATGTAGTTAAACTATTCTTAAGCACTTGCTCAAAAGCAAGAAATTTTAATATTCCTAAATTTACTGTTGGGTGAAAACGCATTCCTCCTTTATAAGGACCTATTGCGCTATTCATTTCTATTCTATAACCTTTATTAATTTGTATTTCTCCTTTATCGTCTAACCATGGAATTCTAAATAAAATTACTCTTTCCGGCTCCGTCAGTCTCTCAAGGATTTTTGCATATTTATACTTTGGATTTTCCTCAATATAAGGAATAAGTGATTCGGCTACTTCTTGAACTGCCTGATGAAATTCGTTTTCATGTTGATTTTTGGCAATTACCTGAGACATAAATTGTTCTACTTTTTGATCCATAATTAGTTTAATTTTTAGTTTGTAATTTTTTGGTTATACTAAACAAACTTATAAAAAAAAATAAAGCAATACATCAATTTTACATTTCTTAAGCAAAGTTATTTAACAATCGTTCATAACATTGCTGAATATTCAAGCAATTCGGTTAAATATATTTGTAATATGTTTAACAACAGACATAAGTTTTGTCAATAAATATAAGTAGAATTTATTTTATATGCTTTCCCCGGCAACGAAGCAACAACACCCTGAAATTCAAGACTTAGCAGAACTGGAGATACTTTACTACTTGGCATATTTACTTTTAAACAGATTATATCGATTGTAACAGGATTACTATCTTTTAAAGCAGACAGGATTATTTTTTCATCTTCAGAAAATTCAACAAATAATTTTGTTTGAATATTATTTTTGGGAAGGTTTTGTTCCCAACCCAATATATATTCAATATCGGCAATACTTTCGATTAATCCTGCTTTATTACTTTTTATTAATTTATTACATCCGACAGAATATTTATCGGAAACACGCCCGGGAAAGGCAAAAACATCTCTATTATAAGAATTTGCAATATCGGCAGTTATAAGTGCCCCTCCTTTTACAGCCGATTCTACGACAATCGTAGCATCAGACAATCCTGCAATTATTCTATTCCTTCTAACAAAATTTGTTCTCAAAAATTTTGCTTCAGAGGTAAAATCCGACACTAAAGCTCCATTACTAATAATTTTATCTGCAACAGGTTTATGTATAGAAGGATATAAATTGTCTAATCCATGGCCTAAAACAGCAATAGTATCTAATCCGTTTTCTAAAGCAGTATTATGAGCACAAATATCGATACCATATGCAAGACCGCTTACTATAATTGGTTTATGAGATTTTATATTTTTTACTAAGTTTTTACAATTTTCGATTCCTATTTCTGTTGCATTACGAGTCCCAACAATACTAATTACTTTAGTATTATTAAAATCGACATTTCCCTTAGTATATAAGACCATAGGTCCATCGGGACAATTTTTCAATCTAACAGGATAATCATTATCTAAATAAAAGCGCGCATTAATATTATTTTTAATAATAAATTCTATTTCTTTTTCAGCTTTCTCGAAATATTTTTTGTTATTAGTAATATTGCTAACAAGTTGAGTACCTATATTGGGGATTTTTTGTAATCGACCTGCTGTTTCTTTAAATATTCCATCAACACTACCAATATAAGAAACAAGATTTCTGGCAATAACCGGTCCCACCTTCGGAATAAGGCTTAACGCTATTTTATTTAATAAAGATTTGTTTTCCATTTTATCAATATCATTATTTTGTTCTTACAACAAATCTAATATTTTTTTATTTTATTTTACTATAATTCAAAAATGTAAAAATCACACAATATTATAATAAACAAGAAAAGACTGCCCAAACGAGCAGTCTTTTCAAACCTTAAATTACAAACTAAAATTTTAGAGTAAATTAAATTACTCCTTGGTCTAACATAGCGTTAGCAACCTTAAGGAAACCTCCGATATTAGCACCTTTAACATAGTCAACGTGTCCTTCAGCATCTTTACCATATTTAACACATGTTTCGTGAATGCTACACATTATACCATTTAATTTTTCGTCAACTTCTTCTGCTGCCCAATTCAATTTCATTGAGTTTTGAGACATTTCAAGACCAGAAACAGCTACACCACCGGCATTAACTGCTTTACCAGGACCAAAAGGAGTTTTACTTGAATGGAAAGCTTCAACTGCTTCAGGAGTACAACCCATGTTTGAAACTTCAGCAACAGCTTTAACACCATTCTCTATTAATTTTTTTGCATCATCACCATTCAATTCGTTTTGAATTGCACATGGCATAGCTATATCACATTTAACACCCCATGGTTTTTCACCTGGGAAAAATTTAGCTCCTTTAAATTTATCAGCATAAGGAGCTACAACATCATTGTTAGATGCTCTTAATTCTAATAAATAATCGATTTTTTCACCAGAAATACCTGCTTCGTCATAAATATAACCATCAGGACCAGAAACAGTAACAATTTTTGCTCCTAATTCAACAGCTTTAAGAGCTGCACCCCAAGTTACATTACCAAAACCAGAAAGAGTAACAATTTTTCCTTCGAAAGTATCATTCTTAGTTGCTAACATTTCGCGAGTGAAATATACACCACCAAAACCAGTTGCTTCAGGACGAACTAAACTACCACCCCAGTTTAAACCTTTTCCGGTTAATACTCCTGTATTTTCTCTAGCTAATTTCTTGTACATTCCGTATAAGAAGCCTATTTCGCGACCACCTGTTCCGATATCACCAGCAGGGACATCAGTTTCAGGACCAATAAGTTTCCATAACTCTAACATAAATGCTTGGCAAAAACGCATTATTTCAGCGTCTGATTTTCCTTTTGGATTAAAATCAGAACCACCTTTACCACCACCCATAGGAAGTGTAGTAAGTGAATTTTTAAAGATTTGTTCGAAACCTAAGAATTTAAGAATACTTAAATTTACACTAGGGTGTAAACGTATACCACCTTTGTATGGTCCAATAGCATTATTGAACTGAACTCTATAACCTAAATTAACATTTACTTTTCCATCATCACCTACCCAAGACACTCTAAATGTCAAGATTCTATCAGGTTCAACTAATCTCTCAATAATGCTTGCAGCTTCAAATTGAGGATTTTCATTATATACTTCCTCAATAGATTCTAATACTTCTCTTGTTGCTTGTAGATACTCCACCTCACCCGGATGTTTCTGCTCAAGCATGTTCATTAACTTATCTACGTTCATATCAAAAAAAATTAAATTGTATTTATTGTTCTAAATTATTCGCAAATGTATATTTAAAAATTCAAATTATATAATACAAAAATCGCAAACTAATATGATACACAACATCTTTTACAGAATAGTTTATAAATAGCTTGTTTACATATTATTTTACGCATAAAAAGTTTTTTATTTTAACATTCTTACTATATAACATAATTACTATCTATATATATTTATCTAAAGAAGTTAACAATAATGTTTTTTGATTTTTGGTCAGTCCTGTAAGAGATATGGAAGGATATTTAGCAATCCCATTTGGGGTTTTAATAAAAAGTACCAATTCCTTTTTCAAATTAAAAAAAGATGCATCAATCTTATACTTCACAAAATTTCTCTTTTCGAATTCTATAGAATTTCTTTCATCTGAAAACAGCCTAACAGATACATATCGCAAAATTATTTTACTATTATCATCGCTATATTCTATATAACAGTAATTAACAAAATTTATATATATAACATACAATATATAAACAATAGAAGCTAGAATAATAAATTTTTCTTTTGAGATAAATTTAACATAATCATCGAAAAAATTTGTTAAAAAAACAACTATCATCAATGGGAAGAAAATAATTGGTATAAGATATCTTCTTACATTAAATTTAAATAGATTCTGTTTATTGTCGAACTTCATTATTATTATTTTTGGGATATCAAAGGTACGTAACTTTCTTTATTTAAACCTATCTTTCTCATATTAATAAATAGTATTTATTCTCACAATTATTATGTTTACATAATTGCTACTCAAGTGGTAACACAAATACATAGATTTATTCTAATTATATGCTTTTATTTTAAAATTCTTTCTACAAACTATGTCTATGAATTGATATTATCATTAAGTTTGTGTAATAAAGCTAATCGATTAAAAAATATTATGATTAATGAGCATAATTAAAGACAAAAATAATACAATAATAATATCAGACGATATAAATAAAATACTAAAACAGTACTTACAATCGAATACGTATTCAAATATATTTATTCTTGTTGATACTAACACTAAAGATTATTGTTTACCTCTTATAAAAGATATAAAGCTATTATATTCTATTGATATAATTACTGTTTCTGCCGGAGACAAGAATAAAAATATTAGCTCAGTTCAGCAAATTTGGGAATATCTAAGCACTAACAATGCCGATCGTTCTTCTCTTATAATAAATCTTGGAGGTGGAATGATTTGCGATTTAGGAGGTTTTGCTGCATCAACATTTAAAAGAGGAATTGATTTTATAAATATACCTACAACTTTACTCGCTCAAGTTGATGCTTCTATTGGAGGAAAAACCGGAATTAATTTTATGGGACTAAAAAATGAAATAGGATTGTTCCGACCGGCAAAGCAGGTATTAATCGATAGTATATTTTTAAAAACTCTTGACAAACGTAATATTCTATCGGGTTGGGCAGAAATGATAAAGCACTCATTAATATACAGTTACGAAAATTTCATTTCTTTAACGGATATTAGAGTACAAAATATTAATTACAAGCAATTTAACTTCGTAATTGATCGTTCTATAAATATTAAAAAACATTTCGTTGATATTGATCCCGAAGAACATTCGATGAGAAAAGCTCTAAATTTCGGTCACACATTTGGACACGCTTTTGAAAGTTATTTTATTACAAAAAACAACTTCTTACTTCATGGCGAAGCAATTGCTCATGGAATAATATGCGAATTAATTTTTTCTAGTCTTATATTCAATATAGATAAAGTAAAAGTAAATAAAATAATCTCGTACTTATTATCGCTTTATAAAAAACTTAATATTACTGAAGATGATTTCGAAAAAATATATTTTTATATAAGTCACGACAAAAAAAAATTTAATAAAAAAATTAATATTACATTATTACAAGATTTTGGAAAACCAATAATAAATCAAGAATTACAAAAAACTAATTGTTTTGAAATATTAAACAAATATATTAACTTATAGCTTTAAAAAAGCTATTAAATTTTTATACTTTTTTTATAGATATTATTATGAAATACTACATACAGAAAAACAAAATATTAAAAGGGGAAATTAACTTACCATCATCGAAAAGTATTAGCAATAGATTGTTACTAATTAGAGCCTTATGTAATCATGACTTTAAAATTAATAATCTTTCAGATTGCGACGACACTACTCTATTATCAACTGCTTTAGATAATCTCAAAGAATTTGAAATAAATATAGAAAATGCAGGAACCCCAATGCGTTTTCTAACCGCATATTTAGCTTCTCAAACCGGAGAATATACACTTACCGGAACTCAAAGAATGCAAGAAAGACCAATAAAGGAATTAGTAGAAGCTTTAAAGGAACTAGGTGCCAATATCGAATATCTTAAAAAAGGTGGTTATCCCCCAATAAAAATTAAAGGACAAAAACTAAAAGGTAACGAAATATCGATAAGAGCTGATGTTAGCAGTCAATTTATTAGTGCTATTATGCTTATTGCCCCTACATTAGAAACAGACTTAACAATTAATTTAATTGGCAAAATTCTTTCGAGAGATTATATTGTTATGACTCAAAGATTAATGATTGAATTTGGAATAAATGTATCATGGGACAAGAACATAATTAAGATTGAAAAAGGAAAATATAAAGCTAAAGATTACACTATTGAGGCTGATTGGAGTTCGGCAGCATGTTGGTTCGAAATGGCAGCATTTGCAGAAGAAACCGACATAAAACTAATAGGCTTGCATAAAAATAGCATTCAAGGAGATGCTGTTTTGCCAAAAATTTTTCATAATATTGGAGTATCTACTGAATATCTATCTGATGGAATAAAACTAAGCAAAAACAATAAACATATAACTAGTTTTAAATTTGATTTTATATCGAATCCCGATTTAGTTCAAACTTTAGCTGTAACATTAGTTGGATTATCTATTCCTTTTGAATTCTCAGGCTTAGACAATCTAAATATTAAAGAAACAAACAGAGTTAACGCTTTAAAAATTGAACTTTTAAAATTAGGAAGTTCTATTGACGATAACGAGAAAAATAGTATTTCTTGGGACGGCAGAAAAATTAGAATAAACCAAAAAGAAATCTTTTACAGCACCTATGCCGACCATAGAATGGCTATGGCCTTTGCCCCATTGGCTATTATTCATGATAATGTAATTATTAACCAACCTATGGTAGTTACAAAATCGTATCCTAATTTTTGGAAAGATTTTGTTTCTGTAGGATTTAATATTTCTAAGTAATTTACAAATTTCTATTTTACTTACAAAAAGCTTTCAATTTGCTAATCCCTTGATTTATTTCATCATCGGGACGTGCAATATTTATTCTGATAAAATTTGAGCATTTATCAGAAAAATGCTCACCAGGAATAACTGCTAGTTTCTGATCTTCGTATAGATCGATTGCAAATTTAAAACCATCGGAAAATTTATCGGGTAACTTTGCCCAAACAAAATATCCTCCTTTAGTTTCTGGAATTACAAATCCTATTTTTATCAACTCATTCGAAATTTTTTTATACGAGTATGCCAATTGTTTGCGCAATTTAGAAATATACTGTTTCCCAAAATCCGACTCTTTTAAATAATCAACAATAGATTGCTGCAACACAGTTGCTGCACATAAACCTGTATAATCGTGAATAGATTTTATTGCATCCATATGTTTTTTATGAGCTACTAAATACCCTATTCTCCATCCTGTAATAGAAAGTATTTTCGAAAAACTATTTGTATAAAATAAATATTCGTTAAACTTATCTAAAGGGATATATGGCTCTTCTTCGAAATACAACTCTCGATATACAGCATCGAGAACAATAAAAATCTTATGTTTTATACTTATCTCGATTAAATTGTTAATCTCCTGTCTTGTCCATATTTTACCATAGGGATTCCCCGGCGAACTTAAAAATATTACTTTTACATTATTCGAAATACATGTTTGCTCTAATTTTTCGTAATCGACCTTTGCGTCTTCGTTAAACGAAAATGGAATAAATTTCGAACCAAATATCTTAGGCAAATGATTATAACTCTCGTAAACAGGGTCGAATGCCAAAGTTGAAAATGGGGTTTTTATTATCTTGTTAAAATAAATAAAAAGTAAAGTAAGAGCTTCTGTAGCACCTTGAAGAATTAAAAAATTGTTTAAAGAAAATTGATATTGTTTATTATATTTTTTCAATAATAAATCGAGAAGTTCTTTATTTCCATTTCCGGGAGCATACTGATGAAGATTTTTGTCAGCATTTTCTTTTAATTTACTTATTAATTCTATCGGGGGCTGAAACCCCGGAATTCCTTGAGCAAAATTTATTCCACCAAAAGTTTTTACTTTATTACTCATAAAACTTATGTACGAACCTTCCGGTTTAGTATAATCAATCATAATTATTTATTTTTATTCTTTTCATCATCCATACGAACTATTTTCCTTGACAGACCAAATTGCTCATCTTCAACATTACCCAAAGGTTCGGTATGAATCATAATATCATAAATATTACCAATATTATTCTTTATTTTTTCTTCAACTGCTTTTGATATTTTATGTCCCTCGGCAATTGTAATATTCTCATCAACCTCAATATCGAGAGAAATAACAAACATATTTGCATGTTTTCTTAATCGTACTCTATGAGGATTATGAGCTCCTTCGACCGATTCAACAGCATCGAATAATTTACAATAAATTGTTGTATCCTCCACTCCGTCCATTAACTCTTTATTTGTTTGCATAAAAATATCAAAGGCAGTTTTCATTATCATAAAACTAATACCTAAAGCAATTACTATATCGATTACAGGAAGTTGAAATATCTTAACAAACACTAATCCTACAAGAACAGAGCATGATAAAAGAATATCGCTATACATATTTTTACCATTTGCTATTAGCATCTTACTATCGACTTTTTTCCCTATTTTAAACTGATAAAATGCCAAAAAAGCTTTTCCAAAAATTGAAAATATTGTAACATAAATAGCCAACATCGATGGGATACTTAATTCGGCATTATTTATTATTCTAAGAATAGTAGAATAAAACAATTGAGCTCCTGCAAAGAAAATAATAAAACTTACCGATTTTGCAGCAATAGTTTCTGCTCTATTATATCCGTAAGGGTATTTTATATTAGGAGGTTTATTAACAAACTTAGCTGCAACAAGGCTAATAACAAAAGACAAAACATCGGTTGTGCTATCGATTCCATCGGCAAGAACAGCCATACTGCCGGAAATAACACCAACAGAAATTTTAAATACAGCAAGAACAAAATTTCCAATTATTCCAAACCACGATGCTTTATACAAATATCTAGAACGTTCGTTCATTTTATTAAATATTTAATTTTTATCTTTTACTTTTAAAGAAATCGGAAATAATCTTTCCGCATTCATCAGCCATAATCCCATTAACAATTTCTGTTTTAGGATGAAGTATATTATCTTTATTTAAAGAATATCCTCTTTTTTTATCGGAGGCACCATACACAATTTTTGATATCTGAGACCAATACAAAGCTCCGGCACACATAACACAAGGCTCTAAAGTAACATATAAAATACAATTATGTAAATATTTACCACCCAAACTATTTGCTGCAGCAGTAATTGCCTGCATCTCGGCATGAGCAGTAACATCGTTTAATGTTTCGGTTAAATTATGAGTACGTGCAATAATTCTATCTTTACAAACAATTACAGCACCAACAGGGATCTCGCCTCTTTCATGTGCCTTTTCGGCTTCTTTAAAAGCCTCTTTCATAAAATATTCGTCAGAGAAAATTTTCATTAAAAAAACTAGTTATAAATTAATTATCTGTCAAAGTTAACATCAATAAAAAGAATAATTAAAAAAATCTTTATATTTTCGCAGATTAAATACAAAAGTAAATTTACATAAAATACAAAAGCATGTATAGGACACACACTTGCGGAGAATTAAGATTAGAACATATTAACAAAACTGTAAAACTAAGCGGTTGGGTACAAGCAAAACGAAACCTTGGAGGCATGACCTTTATTACCCTTAGAGACAGATATGGAATAACTCAACTTGTTTTTGACGAGAAGACTTCTGACACATTAAAAGAAAAAATAAGCGATCTAGGAAGAGAATATGTTATTAGCATCTCAGGAAAAGTAATTGAACGAAGCAGTAAAAACCCTAATATGCCAACCGGTGATATTGAAATTATTGTATCGGAACTCGATATTTTAAATAAATCGGAGATTCCTCCTTTCACTATTGAAGACGAAACCGATGGAGGTATTGAATTACGCATGAAATACAGATATCTCGACCTTAGACGAAATCCTATTAAAGAAAATTTAATGCTTCGTCATCGTATGGGGCAAGAAATACGAAAATATCTCGACAGAGAGAGTTTTATGGAAATAGAAACACCTTACCTTATTAAATCAACACCTGAAGGAGCTCGTGATTTTATTGTTCCATCGAGAATGAATGCCGGGGAGTTTTATGCTTTACCACAATCGCCACAAACATTTAAACAATTACTTATGATATCGGGCTTCGACAGATATTTTCAGATTGTAAAATGCTTCCGCGATGAAGACCTTAGAGCCGACAGACAACCTGAATTTACTCAGATAGACTGCGAGATGACTTTTGTTGAACAAGAAGATGTTATTAACACTTTTGAAGGTTTAGCAAAATATCTTTTTAAAGAAATTAAAGGAATCGAATTTACAGAAAGTTTCCCTCGTATTTCGTATCAAGATGCTATGAAATACTATGGCAGCGACAAACCAGACCTACGATTCGGAATAAAAATAGCAGAATTAACAAAATTAGCTCAAGGAAAAGATTTTAAAGTATTTGATAGTGTTGAGTATATTGGCGGGATATGTGCCGGCAATTCGGCTGACTATTCTCGAAAAAAATTAGATGCTCTTACTAAATTTGTTCAACAACCTCAAGTTGGAGCCAAAGGCTTAGTTTACGTAAAATGTAACGAAGACGGCAGTTTTAAATCATCGGTTGATAAATTTTTTGGAGCAGACGATTTTAAAGAATGGATGAATGCTTTAAATGCAAAACCGGGAGATTTACTTTTACTCTTAGCCGGAAATAAAAATAAAACAATTAATGCTTTAGGAGTTTTACGCCTTGAAATGGGAAACCAATTAAACTTACGCGATAAAGATAAATTCTCTGCTGCTTGGGTAGTTGACTTTCCGTTGCTTGAATGGGACGAAGAAGCAAAAAGATACACTGCAATGCATCACCCATTTACTTCACCTAAAGTAGAAGATATTGAATTATTCGAAAAAGACCCAGGAAAAATGAGAGCCAATGCCTACGATTTTATTATTAACGGAGTTGAAATTGGCGGTGGATCAATAAGAATTCATCAAAGAGAAATGCAAGAAAAAATGTTCTCGGCTCTTGGAATAGGTAAAGAAGAAGCTATAGAGAAATTTGGCTTCTTATTAGATGCATTTAAATTTGGAGCTCCACCTCACGGAGGAATTGCCTTTGGATTCGATAGATGGTGCTCGGTATTTGGTGGTTCAGAATCTATTCGCGATTATATTGCATTCCCAAAAAACAATTCGGGAAGAGATATTATGATTAATTCTCCTTCAAGCATAGATAACAATCAACTTGAAGAATTAAATCTAAAACTCGTAAAAAAAAACACAAATAAATATAAGAACAAATTCAATAACAAAAATCCTGATTGTGAATAACTTTCGTTTTTTTTGTTAATAAGTATCACACATTTTATATAAAAAAAACAATATTCAATAATACTTTTGTTTTAATATCTTTATTTTAATTTATATGTTAAGTATTAATAAAGTAGATAACCAATTTATTGTTTCGTTTAGAAATATAAAAAAATTTAATTTTCAACTTACGAAAATTATTAACGAGGAATTAATTCACTTATCCACCATTCCTAATTCTATAATTGTATTAGATATGGCACAAATAATTTTTATAGACAGTGCAGGGATCGATACTTTACTAAATTTACATAAAACAACAAAATACTACAATTCTTCTATTAAGCTAATAAATGTAACAGAAGAAGCTAGAGAAATTTTTGAGCTTGTAAATCTTGATAAAACATTTGCAATTGAAAGTTAGAAATTTATTAAAATAACTACTTTACAATTATGAAGAAATTAAACAATCCATATTCCGACTTAGAAGGATATAAATGTTTTGGATGCTCGCCAAAAAATAAACAAGGCATGCAAATGGAATTTTACGAAGATGAAGAGTATATAATTTCTGATTGGTTGCCACAAGAACATCTTCAAGGATATAATAACATTTTACACGGTGGCATTCAAAGCACATTAATGGACGAAATTGCCTGTTGGGTAGTTTATATTAAATGCGGCACAGCAGGAGTTACAACCGAGTTAAATATAAAATTAAAAAAGACCGTTTTTGTTAACAAAGGGAAAATACGAATTAGAGCAAAACTTACAGAACAAAACAAACGATTTGCTATAATACATACCGAAATTCTCGATGCCGAGAAAAATATCTGTGCCCAAGCAGAAATAAAATATTTTATCTTTTCGCAAGAAATAGCAAAAGAAAAATTAGCCTATCCCGGAGTGGAAAAATTCTATTAATATTATCCATCTTTACATTAAATACAGTTAAACTATCATATTTTAAGGATATTATATTTGGCATACGCTTAATAAAAAAATATAATGCAAAATTATTATTTTACAGATAAATAAAATAAATAAACACATCAAGTTTTGGATACTAACCTGAATTCTATGTAAGTGTGGACAAAGCTTACATCGAACTTAGATTATTACTTATTTACAAATTCAAAATGCTTACTAACAGCATCGGAAAAACCACAGTTTTGGTTATCGGCACATGTCTCGAATTTGTTTTTAAGTTCGTCGGGAGAATTTTCTACCATATAGCTATATCGGGTAAATTCTAACAAATCGAGATCGTTATAATCGTTCCCGACACCTAAAGTAGAATTCTTATCTATACCCAAATAATTACACAACCACTCAACACCATGACCTTTTGATACGTGAATTGGAAAAATCTCCATCCAGATAGATTCTCCATCTAATGGAGATGTTGCTCTAATAACTTTAATATCGGAAAATTTTCTTTTCATGTTCTCGAACAAATGCACTTTGTTGGGAAATATTGCAATTATCTGACATGCATTTTTGTACAACTCGGTAGAAACATCAAGAGGAACAGCAAAATCTTTATATAATTTACATCTATTATTAAAATCGATATTATTTTCGTGTGCTTTATGATATACAAATTTGTGATTTTCAGGTATCATCTCGTGAATCATAAAATCAACATCGTTATTTATCAGTATTTTTGAAATATCCTTAACATCTTTATTTTCGAGATAATTTGAATGAATTAATTTCTTTGTTTGCCAATTATAAACACCGGCACCCGATGAAAAAATTAAATAATCAATCGGGAAATCATCATTCAACACTTTTTTTGCAGAAAACAAATTTCTACCAGTAGCAATAACACGTATAATATTATTTTTACCTAAAGAATATAGTGTTTTCATATCTCTTTTATGAAAACTATTCTCATTGCTTAATAATGTACCGTCGAGGTCACTAATTATCATATTTGGTTGTACCTTGCTCATAATTTTCTGATACTATAAATTTATTGCCACAACATTTAAAAATGTTTTTGTGTCGATATTATACGTCATTTTTGAATCGAATTTCCATTGCCATTTTTCAGTTTCGCCTTGTTGAAAATCGACAAACACCAAAGGTTTAACACCTATCATTTCATTATCTTCGTTGTATAATTCTTCTTCGTAATCGAATATTACACACGATTTACCTTTGGGCAAAATATCTAGATGATTGTTCTGAATACTTTGTGCAAGCATAAAGAGTTCCTTATCTGAATATATCTTTTGTCTTTTTAAATAATCTACTATTAAAATATTTAACTGATTTAAGATATTTAACGAAATAACAAAATCGGGTTTAACATCAAACTCGTATTTACATAAATCGAAAGCCGTTAATAAGCTCTTTTCTTTGTGTTTTTTATCGAACCTAACAATTTCGTAGGCTTTATTAATTAATCCACCTGTAATATCGGCATTAACAAAATGGATTTTCGAATTTGTTTTAAATTTATTCTTTATCTGATTTGGATGAATAATATCGACCAAATAAATATTATCGAACTTATTGCACAATTCATCTATTGGCAAATCTAACAACCAACCACTACCCAACACTACTAAATTCCCCCCACTCTGATTTTTACACGAGTTTATAATAAACTTCTTTGTATTGTTAAGATGAATATCCCATGCCAATTTTTCTCGCAAATATCTATTCATTATTCCATGTTGGTCGGAATAAAAATCCATTCGTCGAAGGATTATCTCTTGTTTAAATTTCGGAAAAAAAATATTCATCTAATTTCGTTTTTATAGCTATCTACAAATTTATGCATTTTATTATCGAAGCAAAAATTATATACCTCAAGCTTTAATATATTTCGATATTAGTTCAATATTTACAAAATACATATTTTAGTAATTAATTATCCGAAAATGAATCAATCTTTTTTATTATACCGTAAATTTGTGCGCTAATACTCGAATAATGAAGTTTTAAAAACTACGAAAAATGAAAAACCCAATATTTAACGAATTTAACAAGCCAATAAATTTTGCAAAAATAACAGTTAGTAATATAAAAGATGCAACATCTGAAATTATAGAAATTTCGAATACAAAACTCGAAGAAATATATTCGGTAAACGATAATAATAGGAATTTCGAAAATACTTTATTGGCATACGATGATATTATAAATCGAGCATCGCAAGTTCACTCAATAATTTATTTATTAGCACATGTACATCCTTCGGATGATATACGTAAGCAAAGTAATGAAAGCATTGCAGAATTAAGTAAATTTTTCAATAAAATCTCGCTATGCGATGATTTATATAACTCGATAAGAAACTATTCTAAGACAGAAAATTCGAAATATATAGATTTACCATCGAAGAAATTTTTAAAAGAAACTATTGAAGAATTCGAAAGAAACGGTTTTGCTTTATCGAAAGAAAAACGAGAAGTTGTAAAAGAAATACAAAACAAATTATCGGAACTGGGCATTCAATTCGATTCAAATATCAGTTCGTATAAAGATTCGTTAATTATTACCGAGAAAGAAATTGATGGTTTGCCCGAAGATTATAAATCGGCACATAAAACAAAAGATAATAAATATAAAATAGACCTTTCGTATCCATCGTATATTCCTTTTATGCGATATAGTAAATCGGACGAAGCACGAAAGCACTTATTAAAGAAATTCAGAAATTTAGCAGCTGACAAGAATCTCGATATCCTGAAACAAATACTAATTGAGCGAGAGAAATTTGCCGATATTCTTGGGTACAAAACATTTGCCGAATACCAAACAGAAAACAGAATGGCAAAAACCCCCGCAAATGTCTGGAAATTCGAAAATAAGTTGAAAAAGAAAGTAAAAATAAAAGCTGAAAAAGATTATAAAGAACTTCTCGAAACAAAACAGAAATATGAAAATAACAAATCGCTTGATATAATAAATTCGTGGGAAGCTGCATATTACACTAATATTCTGAAAAAAGAAAAATATAGGCTCGACAACCAAGAATTAAAAGAATATTTCGAGCTTAATAATGTTATAAAAGGCTTATTTAAAATTACACAACATCTTTACAATATTGAATTCTCAGAAGTAAAAAACCCTTCGGTGTGGCACGATGATGTTCGTTTTTTCGAAGTATTAGAAAACAACAAATTAATTGCTCGTTTTTATCTCGATTTATTTCCTAGAGACGATAAATTTAATCATGCTGCATGTTTTGGAATAATTTCGGGAAAGCAAACAAATATAGATTACCAAAAACCTACAGCCGGTTTAGTTTGTAATTTCCCAAAAGCAAGCAAAGAAATTCCAGCATTATTAACTCACGAAGATGTTGAAACATTCTTTCACGAATTTGGTCATTTAATGCACGCACTTTTAACAAAAGCAGAATTATCGTCGCAATCGGGAACAAGTGTTACCCGCGATTTTGTTGAAATGCCATCTCAGATTTTCGAAAACTGGGCGTGGAACTACGAAGCATTATCGCTATTTGCCAAACATTATAAAACCAACGAAATTCTTCCTAAAGAATTATATAAAAAAATGTTAGACGCTAGAAATGTCGGCTCAGGAATAACATATCTTCAGCAGATATTTTATGGATGTCTCGATATGACATATCACGATAAGTATAAAGCAAGCGAAAAAAAGACAACAACAGATGTTGTACGTGAACTACAAAACGATATTACTCTATATAAATTTATAGAAGATACTCATTTCGAAGCAGGCTTCGGACACCTTAACGGTTATGCAGCAGGATATTACGGATATTTATGGGCTAAAGTTTTTTCTGAAGATATGTTTTCTGTATTTGAAGAAAATGGTATTATGAATCAAGAAATTGGTTTGCGATTTAGAAATATTGTTCTCGAGAAAGGCTCAACTACCGACGAAATAAATATTGTAAAAGAATTTCTTGGAAGAGAACCTAACGAAAAGGCATTTCTAAAATCTATAGGTTTATAACTTTAAATAGAACATTCTCGATATTTACTGTTATAAAACATATAACGGGGGGTAATAACAAATAATATTTGTAATTTTGTTTTAGAAATTTCGAAAACATGGTGAATTCCCCTAATTTACTAACTTAAAATTTTTAATTATTATAAAAAATAAATTAAAACTAATAGCTATCGTACCAGTGATAGTATTGAGCATTTTGGTATTTAAAAACAATGCTAAGGCTAAGGCTACAACTCAAGTATTTAATAATAATGTTAAACTTACAACACATACACAAACAAAAATTATTAGTAAAGAGTATCCAGGCTTTAGAAACAGATGTCTCTTTGGAGGTGTTAATAACTGCAAACAGAAAAAAGGTATTTGTGTTATTCAATTATATAACTAAGAACCCAAACAATATCATCTCTAAAAAAAGAGATGATATTGTTTTTTATTCAAGATTAAAAAAAATAATTTTTGAAACAATATATATTTAAACATATTAAGAATTTGATATTTTTATATTTGTTTTAACTAAACAATTTTTTGAAGACAATTAATAAAAAAACACCAATTGATTATAAATATAATAAGAACTAGTATATTTATTTAGGTACAAAATAAACATAAATAAAATTATGAATTACAAAATTTTATTTTTAATTATTCTAATATTTTTTATTGCTTGTTCAACTAATAATAATTCACAAATAACAACAATTAAAATAGAAGAAGAAAACTATAATAATAGCATAGACTTAGATAACTATATGGATAGTATTTTTTATTTATCCGTAGCTAAGAATGTTCCAATGATAACAGGAATTAACAAAATACTGTTTACCAAAAATAGTATTATTATCGAAGAACAATCCATATTCTCAAATAAACCTGTTTTTAGCATAGACTTCTCCGGTTTACTAAAAAACACTTATGGTTCGGTAGGTAAAGGCCCTAATGAATATATATCAGCTTTCGATATAGCACTAAACACAGATAATAAATCATTGTTTATTTACGATAGAAACAAGAAAAGCTTACTTGAGTATAATACTGAAAACGGATTATTTGTTAATAGCATTTCTATACCTTTTTATATGTTGCAATTAATTTTTAAAGACAATAATTATGTAGCTACATATGCCGATGAAGAAGGAGATAATGAATTTATTCTCTTTAATATCAAAACGGGAATAAAAGAATTTGGATTATACACATATAATGAGTTATACGAAATTGAGATTCCAAAAGTATTCGCCCAAGATAGTAATAAAACATATTTTTTAAGACCGGCAAGCGACACCGTTTTTGAAATTGAGAACAACAAACTAATACCAAGTATTAGAATTAATTACGGGAAAAATTCAGTAGGAAATAAGTTTAGAGAAATTCCAGGATTCGAATTAAAAAATAAATATTTACAGCAAATGTATCTAGCTTTAACAACAGAAATATACGCAAGCGAAAATTTACTTTTATTCAACTATTTAAAAAATAACGAACTTAGATCTTTTATGTTAGATGATAAAAATAAGATACTATTTCACGGAAAAGATTTTGTTTATAAAAATGTAGTATTACCAAAACCTATAACTTTATGGAAAAAATTTTTAGTTTTTTTATTATTCCTGAAATATATAAAATAGACGAAATGCCTGATAATGAAAATTTTGTGCTTATGTTTATTAGAATTAAATCTTAATTTTCATGTTTAAAAAAATATACAACTTCACACCCTATATATTAATACTAGTACTATTATTACTTGGATTTAAATTATATTATAATAATAAAAAACTATCTGACAATAATATAAACTTACAAAATATTATTAACTACAATAAACAAATTCAGACAGACATGTCGAATAAGTTTATTAGTATGCAAAATCAATTATGGCTTTTTTATACTAACGAGATAGAAATAACAAAGCTAAAATCTGATGTAAAATCTGATGTAATATATTTACGATTGCCACAAGAGTTTTGTATGCAATGTGTTAGTACAGAAATAGATTATTTAATCGATATAAATACTAATTTAGCATATAATAATTGTACTATTCTTACATCATTTAATGATAGTATTAAAACTAAAGCCTTAAAACGTGATATACAAAATATTACTCTTGAAAATAATATGAATATTATTTCTAGTTTAGACAACATTAAAATACCATATTATATAATAAAAAATAATGGACAACTTAATATTTCTTTCGTTTATAAAGAAATTCCAGAATTATCGAGGTCTTTAATTAATTCTTATATATTAAATCATGAATAAAAAATATATAATAATATTCTTATTTTCAACAATATTAGCATTAGAGTCAAACGCACAAACTTTATTCACAGGTAAAGTTCTTGATGCAAAAACACAAGAAGCAATTCCTTTTGCAAGTATTGCCTTAACAGAAAATAACATAGGTACTTGCACATCTGTTAATGGTAATTTTAAACTTGAAGTACCTGATTCTATTTTACCTTGCAATATATGTATTAGCAGTATCTCGTACAAAACAACAGTCTTACCTCTAGATGAAGAAAATCGACAACAAAATATATACTTAAGTAAAAAAATATATTCTATTGATGCTGTATTGATAAAAGGTAAAAAAATTTCTTCGAAAAAGATATTAAAAGAAGCAATTAATAATATCTCAAAATTTTACTGTAAACAACAACAACAAACAAATAGAACACTTAAAGTTGCACATTACGAAAATTCTAAATGTCTCTATCGCTCTAAAGCAATTTTATCTTTAACAGAGCCATCGTACATTAAAGATAAATACTCTCCATATGATAACTATGTCGAAAAAGTAGTTATTATTGAACAAACTGAAACTGATAAAATAGAACTTACAAAAGAATTTAGTTTAAATCGATTTATTAATGTATTTGATTATCCTTGCGATATTTTAAAAACTAACCCGAGTCGTTATATAAAATATAGTACAAAAACATTCCACGAACACACATATAAATTCTCAGAAGACAGTTTAATAAATGGGAATAAATGTTACGTTATAGAAGCTACTTTTAACGACTCGTTAATAAAAGGAATGAAATATATAAACAAAGATATATACTTTATTACCAAGGAAAACAATATACTAATAGCTTATAAAAATATTACATATTTTAATAACTTTCGAAAAGTTAATTCTACTACATCTCTTGACGAGACCAACATATCATACCTAAAAACAACAAATGGATATATTGCTGAAAATTTTAAATTTAACGGTTATATTAGAAGAAAAGATGAACATGGAAAAACAAAAAAAGTTAGTACATTTTTAACATTAAATTTAGATAATTACAATTTTATTGATAATTAATTTCCTTTATGCTTCATACACCATAATATTTAAATATAAATAATTGATTTTAACATAAAAATTCATTACATTACTAGGCAAATTGTATAAAATCTTGTCTTATGTATTATAAACATTCAAATTATAGAACATTTTTAAAATTATTAAAGAATTATATAATAGTAATTCTCATTTTATTATCGTTTTCTGCTTCGAGTCAAGACTCAACTAATTTCTCGAACTTATTGAAAACAGATTCTACTACATGGAAAGATTCCGACACATTATATACTTACCGATGGAATAAAGACAACCAGAAATGGGAAATATATCAACAAAAATTAACAAGATATAACGAGAAAAATCAAATAATAAATATTTACTTATATACTCGAAACCTAGCTACTAATAAGTGGGAATACACTCAACGCACATTATATTCGTATAACTCAAGAAATAAAGAAACCGAAGAATTAGTTCAAAAATGGAATGTCTCATTTAAAAACTGGGTAAATACAAAATTAAAATCTACTACCTACGATACCGAAGGTAATAGAGCCGAATTGCTTTTTCAAGAATGGCAAAAGCCTCTTACAGAATGGATTAACACAATGCGATATGTTTTAAATTATAATTTAGAAGGCAAACAAAAAGAAATAATAATTAAAATATATAATGGAACACATAATTCGTGGGAAAATTATAAACGATATCTATTAAGCTATGATCAATTTGGACCTCCTACAGAAATTGTTATAGAAGGATGGAATACACATTCGAACAAATGGAGTACAGAAGGAAAATATAATTTCTTATACAATTTTAGAGGAGATAAAACACAAGAAATCAGAGCAACATGGAATATTGTTAATAAAGAATGGATTAACAGCACAAAATTATTAATGAAATATGGAAAAAAAGAAACACTTACCGAATATCTTCATCAGAAATGGAATTTTCGAGAAAATACATGGACCAATTATTTAAAAACCACTTCGGAATACGATACAAACTATAAAATAATTAGTTCTACAGAATACAAATGGAATAATGAATTAAAAAAATGGCTTATTATAAACAAGTTTTTATATTCTAATAATTAAACAAATAGCGTAAAATATAGAGGCTTCGGTTTTTGTTGTTAAAAATTCTAATGTTCTCATTCTCCGTTAAGCATAGCGTCCCCCGCTAGCGCCGACATGTTGTCGGTGCTTATTAACGGCAAATATTCCGTGCTAAATACTTGTTGTTATTTTCATTTATATTTATTATTTTGTTTATGTCTGATAAATATAAGATACGAGATAAGGATAAAGCATACTTTATAACAACAACGGTTGGCTGGGTAGATGTATTTACTCGCCCAAATTATAAAAAACTTATAATTGATTCGTTACAATATTGTATAAAGAATAAAGGCTTAATTGTTTTTGCCTATTGTTTAATGCCAAGTCATTTACATATGTGTTACCAGAAACTAAAGATGGGAAATATTATGGTAATATTAAATGGTTAAACGAGCCTTTAAGAGAAGATGGCTCTATAAAGCTCGACGATGAGAATCCGAGTAAAGAATTGCAAAATAGAAAAATACATGGTTTGCAATTATTAAAAGCTTTTAAGTTTAATACTAAAAAAGGAGAATGGGACAAAGGAACTATTTATAATCCGAAAACAGGGAAAACATATAGTTGCTTTATGTGGTTCGACGACAATGATACTAATACCTTACATGTAAAGGGTTTTATAGGATTTTCTTTAATTGGTAAGGAAGTTAACATGTACTTGCGAGAGTAAATTGCGTATAGAAAGTTAGTGTGTTTATTATTCATATTAATAAATGTTTAGTAGTGTAAATAGCTATTAAACCTTTTTTTATTTAATAACTACCCATCCTCGTTCTTTCGATAGTGTATTAATTGCCGATGTAATTATTATATGTTCTTTTTGTAATTGTTGAATTTCTTCTATAGTTAATTTTTCTGATTGAGCTTCTTTAATTTTTTCTGAAATTTCTTTTTGTGCCATTTCTAGAATTTTTCTTTTATATGCAATAATTGTTTCAGGAACAACTTTTTTTAATATCATATCTTCTGTTTCGATAAATGCACCGCCTTTTTTAAATATTTTACTTAAAGTGTATGACGAACTCAGTAGGTCGGCTGTAAGTGTATTTATCTCGGGATTTTCGTGATATATGAATTGTTTTTTTTTCGGCATTTCTCCTTTATTTATTGCCGACAGATATTCTTCGAATATTTGTTTATAAATAAGATTTTTAAATTCTAGTTCGTCGTTTAATATTTCGTTAATAATGTATTCTGCAACAGTAATTATTCTCGGTTCGTTATATTTATCATCGTTAATACTATATAATTCGTTTGGGGCATAATGTAACAATAGTCGAATAATTTCTTTTTCTTGTGCTTCGGAAAAAATCTGATTTACAAAAGCAGGTACAGTTGGAAGTTTATTTTTAGTATCGGTATTTTGTTTTAATCTTTCTCTACGATATTCTTTTTCGACATTGTTTTTTCTAATCTTATTGATTTCGGAATAGAGAATTTTTTCGTCAATATTTAAAATCGATGCACATTCTTTAATATATATTGTGCGTTTAATTCCATCGGGAATAATAGCTATAGAACGTACTATATCGCTAACAAGGTTTGCTTTTTTAACGGGGTCGTTTTTGCTGTTTCTCGATAATAGACGTGTTTTAAAAGTAATAAAATCTTCTTCGTTCGATTCAATAAATTCCAAAAATTCGGTAACGCTATTATTTCGTGCATATGAATCGGGGTCTTCGCCTTGGGGAAGGAGCAAGACTTTTACGTTAAGGTCTTGTTCCAGCACAAGATCTATTCCACGTAAAGAAGCTTTAATCCCAGCTTCGTCGCCATCGTAAATTATTGTAACATTAGGAGTAAATCGTTTTATTAATCTAATTTGGTCTATTGTAAGCGATGTTCCCGACGATGCTACAACGTTCTGAATGCCACTCTGATGCATAGATAGTACATCGGTATAACCTTCAACTAAATAGCATTTATCATTTTGTGTAATCGATTTTTTTGCCTGAAACATTCCATATAATACTCGACTTTTGTGGTATATATCCGATTCGGGCGAGTTTAGATATTTAGCCGATTTTTTACCAATTTTTAATATCCTGCCACCAAAGCCAATAACATTTCCCGAAAGGCTATGAATAGGAAACATAACACGTCCGCGAAACCTGTCGAAACGATTATTATCATTTACTATTGTTAGTCCTGTTTTCTCGAGATATTTTAACTTGTATTTGTTTGCTAAAGCCGAGTTTGTAAAAGCATCTTTAATATCGAGACTATAACCTAATTCGAATTTGTTTATTGTTTCGTCGCGAAATCCGCGTTCTTTAAAATACCCTAAGCCGATAGCTCTTCCTTGTTCCGAATTTTTTAAATTATCGTGAAAATAACTATTGGCAAATTTACTTACAACAAGAAGGCTCGAACGCTCGTTTTGTTGTTGAATTTCTTCTGCCGTTTGTTCTTTTTCGACAATTTCGATATTGTATTTTTTTGCTAAGTATTTTAGAGCTTCGGGATAGCTTACATGCTCGTGCTCCATAATAAAATTTACAGGATTTCCTCCCTTGCCGCAGCCAAAACATTTAAATATTCCTTTCGCCGGAGATACTGTGAACGATGGTGTTTTCTCGTTGTGAAATGGGCACAGACCAATATAATTTACCCCTCGTTTTTTTAAATTTACAAAATCTTGTACAACATCTACAATCTCTGCTGTATCTATAATTCTTTGTATTGTTGAGTGGTCAATCATTTAAAAAATATTTGTCGGTAAAATAGGTCTTATTAATTTTATGTTTCGATGGCTAAATTAGCAAAAATAAAATCTAATAAGCTGAGTTCGATATAAATTTTTTTACAGTTTTATACTGTTTTTCATAGGCGATACGGGTTAATAATTTGCATTATAGAACATTCAAAATATTAGAATATTTAGATATTTTAGAATAAAAAAAAGCCTGATATTTCAGGCTTTTATATAAGTATAATGCGATTGTTTTAGAATAATCCGGGTTTTTCAAGAGTAAAATTGGTTGTTCCAATCTGGTTGCCATCAGCAAATATATATACATCATAGTTTCCGGGAAGTAAGTCTCCTTTATTTTGCCAAAAAATACAGGCATCAACATTCTGATTGTTGTATTCTATTGTTCGCATAGCAGAATATATTATTTTTTGTCCTTGATATTCAAATAAATCATCTTCCGATTTAGCAAGAATAAAATCATCCGGTCCGGCTATTCGAATAAATACATCTCGGTCGCCCGGTTTAGCCAATACATTTGCTTTTATTGTAAAACAAACTTTAATTTTTTCGATTTTATTTATTTTCGATTTTTCTTTACCTCTTTTATTAATGGCAAAAGCTTTTAAGTTTTCTGTTTGTAGTTGTTCGGCTAATTCTACTTTACCCGAAAGATCTTTGTTTTTTTCTGTTAAATCGATATTAGTCGATTTTGCAATTTTTATTTCGTCTTTTACTTTAATATTTTCGGCAACTAATTCTTGGTTACGCGTATTTAACGAATCTATTTGACGTATATAACTTTTTGCTACTTTTCGTAAAGTGCCTAATTCGTTTTTTAATTCTTTAATTTTTGCATAATTAGTTGATTTAACATACTTTAATTGTGAAAGAAGCTTGTCGATTTTTTCTTTTTCTGTATTAAGTTGTATGTTCATCGAATCGTTATCCGATAGTAAAGAATCATATTCGTTACGCAACGATAATAAATGCGATTTTAAAGAATCTTTTTCAATTGTTAATTGAGTTTCAATTTCGATGTTTGCTTGTTTCTGGTCAACATATAACCAAGTAACAACAGATAAAATTGCTAATAGTAAAAAAAGAATAAAATACAATCCACTACGAGATTTGTTTTTTTTCTTATTCGATAAATCCGGACTTTGCTTCTGAGTATTTTCCTGATTTTCTTGATTTTTATCTTTATCTTCCATTTTCATTTTTCAAAAATTTTATTTATTTGCTACAAAGGTATGTATATTTTTAGTATCAACAAAAAAACGATATTTTGTTTAAATTAGTATTCTAAAGTTGATAATTTTTTATTTCTGCGAAAATATAGTAATCGGATAAGAATACGAATTGTCTATTATTGTAAATTCAATATTGTTGCTATGATTTTTAATTATATTTATTTCTGTTTTAATTTGTTTATTAGCTTGTTTAATAAGTATATAATGTCGGTTGTTTGTTGATAAAATAAATTCAGGGGGAGCAAAGTTAACTTGTTTTGTTCCTGTAATTATATTTGCCTTAATAGGCATTTGAGCAACAAATTTTTTATTTTTAAAACTTAAGCTATTTATTATGGCTGTGTTATTTTTTGTATTTGTATAAAGACATGTTTTATTAACTTTCGATTTATATTTCAATAATGTGTCGTTAAGTAAGTAGAATTCTATTTCTTGCCCCGACTTTATATTTTGAAAACTATTTAGCGGTATTTCTAATTTTAAGAAAGCTGTTTTATTGTCTATAACTTGACAGATAATAGAATTCTCAGAAACAAATGAGCCTTTCGATAAATATAATTTGCTTATTGTTCCGTTAATTGGGGAGTAAATCTTTATTTCTGAGGTATAATTATTTTCATTTAGCGAATCTGTATTTATTCCAATTAGTTTTAATTGCAGTTCTAAAGATTTTAATAATGATAGTTTTGAGAAGTATTTTGTTTTTGAATTATCCATTTTTTTAATCGATATAGCATTGTCGACAGTTAATTCTCCTTGACGTTTATAATCTTTCTTATATAGTTCAATATAATACTTAGTATCGAGATATTTTTGTTGTAATTTAAGTATGTCTGGGTGTCGTAAACTTGCTATTAAAGTTCCGAATTTAACATTCTGTCCTTCTTCAATATATATATATTTAATGTAACCGTTAATAAAAGATGTTATGTTGGCTTTGTTTTTATTAGGGAAGTTTATTCTGCCTGTACAATTAACTTTAGAAACTATCTCTGTTGCTTGTAATACTTGTGTATTAATACTAGTATTTTTGTCTTGCCCAGATTGAAGTGTTTCGTTTTTGTTAGAATTCGAGCATGAAAACAAAAATAAAATAATAAGAAATATTATAGTGTTTCTCATTTTGCAATAGTTTAATTTAAATACGATTCTAATAATATTGCAGTATTGTTATAGTTTTTTAAAACTGTAAGATACTGTAATTTAATATTTAATGTGTTATTTGTCGATTCTAAATATTCTAAATAATCTATTTCTTCTTTTTTTAATTTTAATGCCAATATATCTTGAAGTAATATAGCATTTTCTAGACCAATTTCGTGATAGTAAGCTAATTGGTTTTGATATTGATTTAGATTAATTATTAGATTATTAATTCTTTTAGAGATATAGGATTTTTGATAATTGTAATTGTTTAATGTAATTTGTTTTGTCAATAAGGCTTTTTTTATTTTTTGTTTGTTTGGGAATAACTTCGAGTTTTTTAATTTGAAATTTGTTTCTGCTATTTTACAAAAAGTTTGGTAGTAATCAAGCATGTTTGTGAAAGAGAATTTGTCGGAAAGATTACTTGCAAAAGTAATCTTATATATTTTTAGCGAATCATTTTCCGGCACAAAGTTTCCTTCGGTATTAGTTATTTGACTTAGTTTATTTTCGGTTTTTAGTAATTCGTCTTTAAGAATTTGAAATTCGCTGGAGACTTTGGCTAACTCAGAGTTGGCTCTAATTTTTTCTAAATAATCGATTTCTCCCAAACGGTATTTTTTATTGCTAATTACACTAATTTCGTAAGTATTTTGTACTTGATGGTTCTTTATGCGTGTTTTATTAATTAAAAAAACCCAATTATTAAATACTGTTTTAAGTTCTTGCGAAAGTTTTTTTTCTAACAGTTTTTTTTCTTGAGTTTTTAAAGCTGTTAGAAGTGGAAAATATTCTGAATTTCTCGAGAAAAATCTTTTTGAGTCTAAATTAATTTCTATTTCGTAATTACTATTTATTTGCGATGCAATAAAATTAGAGCTGGTAAAGTTGAATTTTATTGGAGTAAGTATTAATGTTTCTGAATTTCGTAATATTTGTTTTTCTATTTCTAGTGTTGCATTTTTTATTAATAAATTATTATTTAATGCAGTTTTTTCTGCTTGCTGCATACTTATTGTTTGTACATCGTTTTCTTGAGCAAGCAGTATTGTTGCATTTATCTCGCAAAGAATAAATATTAGAATTATTTGAAAGTAATATTTCATTAATAATTGTTTGAGTTATAAGCTAAGTTCGAGAATAATAATTCTTGTCTAATTATTTCTACTTTTACACATTATACTTTAACACAAAATCAACCTGTTTTTACCCTTGCTCCCTAATGGGAACAGATTATTTTTTTAGTTTTCTTTAGGGTTAGGGGCAAAAAAACTAAAAAATCTTAATTCTGTTTAATCTGTCAAAGTAGAATTATTTAGAAATTTTAATCTATATTCCTGTTTTTTCTTTAGCAATATTGCAGCAATATATTTATAAACAATAATATAAAACAATGCTATTCTTTTTGTTTTGCAATAAAACAATTATAAATAATAATGCCAATTCCTATTAAAATAAATGGGATGCTTAGTATTTGTCCCATATTTAATATCATAGATTCTTCGAAATTAACCTGAACTTCCTTAATAAATTCAATTAAAAAACGAACTGTAAATAATAATACCATGAATATTCCGAAAATCGTTCCGTTTTTCAATTTTATACTTTTCTTATTATGTAAGAAATATAATAAGAAAAATATTAATAAATACGACAGAGCTTCATAAATTTGTGTTGGATGTTTCGGCAATATTTCTCCGTTATGCTTAAATATAAATCCCCACGGTAAGTTAGTAACATCGCCATAAATTTCAGAGTTCATTAGATTTCCTGTTCTAATAAAAAAACCTGCTAAGGCAACTACTATTACAATTTTATCGAGTGTCCACAGATATGGTTTTTTGTATTTTCTCGAAAATAAATATAAAGCAATTAATATTCCAATTCCTGCTCCATGGCTGGCTAATCCTCCATGCCAGATTTTTAGTATTTCTAAAGGATTACTGAAATAATAATCGGGTTGATAAAAAAGACAATGGCCTAGTCTAGCGCCGAGAACTGTTCCTACAGCCATGTATATTGTAAGCTTATCGAGTAATTCTGTACTTAAATTTTCTTTTTTAAAAAACTTAAGCATTATTACGTAGCCCATATAAAAAGATAAGGCAAATAAAATTCCATAATATCTTATAGATAATGGTCCTAAATGAAAAATCTCAGGGTCTAAATTCCAAGTAATGTAACTTAATGTCATTGTTTGTTATTATTTTAGTTTTAAACAACAAATTTAGTTTTTTTATTGTAAAATTTATTTTGATTTGTAAATATTTAATAATTAAATAATTTTTATGTGATAAGTCTAATATGATTAATTGAAAATAAATTAAGATATTTGTTCAGAAATAATTTAATTTAATTATAATTAGGTATTATTGACAAATAAAACACATTAAATATTATGATTAAGAAATATAGAAGATTATTATTAAACAATGCATTTCTTGCCTTAGGTATATTTCTTATTTATGCTTGTGCATCTGTTAGTGCTCCTACAGGAGGACCAAAAGATGAAACTCCCCCTAAACCATTATCGTTTATTCCCGAGAATTATTCTACAAATTTCGATTCGAAAACTATAGAAATTATTTTCGACGAATATGTAGAAATAAAAGAATTACAAAAGAATTTAATTATTTCGCCTCCACTCGAAAAAAATCCGCTTGTTACTGTTAAAGGAAAGATTGTTATAATAGAAATTGAAGAAGAACTTGCCGATTCTACTACATATAATATGTATTTCGGAAATTCAATTAGAGATTTTAACGAAAGCAATCCTATAGAAAATTTTCAGTATGTTTTTTCTACCGGCTCATATATCGATTCTATGTCGATTGCCGGCAATATACTCGATGCTTATAACTTAGTGCCTGCCGAAAATGTTTTAGTAATGCTTTATAGCAACTTAAACGATTCTGTCCCAATGCAAAGTATTCCTGAATATATATCGAGAACAAACGATAAAGGATATTTTAAAATAAATAATATACGAAACGATACGTTTAAAATATTCTGCTTAATCGATAATAATTCGAATTATTTATACGATCAGAATGATGAAAATATTGCATTTATTGATTCTCTAATTGCATTTAAAGAAAAATTGATAGAAGTTAAAGATACAATATTTAAAAAAGAGAAGAATATTTCTATTGCCGATTCTGTTTTTTATACTGTCGATTCAACAAAAATCGATACTGTTATTAGTAGTTATAAAAATATGTTCGTAACTAACGAATATCATATGTTCTTGTTTAACGAAAATAAGAAAAATCAATATATAAAAGAAAATAAACGAACCGATTTAGAAAAAATACAATTAGTATTTAACGATAAAATTAAAGATTCTATTTTAGTTAATTTGTTAGATTCTATTAATGTGTCGGATTGGTATATTAAAGAAGAAAATAAAACAAAAGATACCATAGTTTATTGGTTAACCGATTCGTTAGTTTATAATAATAAGGAAATAAATATTGAAGTAAAATATTATAAGAAAGATACTTTAAATAATTATCAATTAAGTTCCGATACTTTAAAAATGAGATTTTTTGAAGACGAGAAGAAAAAGAATGATGAAAAAAATAAATATCTTCCTTTAAAATTTAATTTAAGTAATTCAAAGACCTTTGATTTGAATAAAAACATTAGTATAGATTCGTATTTCCCGATAAATAAGGTTGATACATCGAAAATAAGGTTTTTTAGGATAACCGATTCTATTCAAATAGCTCAAGATTTTGTTTTGAATAAAGACTCGAGTAAATTGCGCCATTATATTTTTAGTTTCAAAAAAATTGAAAATAAAAAATATGGTTTAAAATTATTCCCGGGAGCATTTACCGATATCTATAATAATATAAACGATACAGTTGATATAGTTTTCAATACTCAGAAAATGGAATACTATGGCAAACTATTTGCCAATATTAGTGTAATTGATTCAACGAATATAATTGTTCAATTATTAAAAGATGACGATAAGGAAAGTCTTATAAAAGAAAAATTTATTTCAAAAAACGGAACTGTTATTTTCGATTATTTACAACCCAATGAATATATATTTAAAGTAATTATCGATAAAAATAATAATAAGAAGTGGGACACAGGTAACTATTTTAACAAATTACAACCCGAAGAAGTTCTTTATAGAAAAGAAAAAATTAAAGTGCGATCGAATTGGGATGTTGAAGTTAATTTTAATATAAAAAAAGAATAAAACTGAGATTATTCGTAAAAATTAAAAACTAAATAAAATGTCTGTATTATTAGAATTTGCCATGTTTCCGACCGATAAAGGAGAAAGCGTAAGTAGCGAAGTAAGTAAAGTTATTGCAATGATACGTAATAGCGGAGTTAGTTATAAATTATCGGCTATGGGAACAATAATTGAAACAGATACTTTAGCCGAAGCATTAAATATTGTTCAAAAATCAAACGATATATTAGCGATTAATTCAAATAGAATTTATTCTTCAATTAAGTTAGATATTCGAAAAAATACAAAAAAGCGTTTAGAAACTAAAATACAGTCTATTCAGAATAAGATAGGAAATGTAGATAAATAGTTTAATATTTTTTGAAAGAAAGCGCAATTTAGAAATGTTCTAAATTGCGCTTTCTTTTTATATATTCTTAATCCTTTTTTGCAACTCTTATGCTCTGACTTAAAGAAAATTAGAGCCCGTGTTGTTATAAAAATGAAATATGCTTATTTGTTATGTATTTTTGTAATAAACAGAAACTTAGAGATATACATAAATTGCAAATTGCGAAATATTTTATTTACTTTGGTATCAGGTTATTAATGCTTGCTTGTTATTATTTCATAAACTGGAATAGTGCCTGCTTCTTGATAATTTAACATATGTATAACATAAAAAAACCTTATTAATTATGAGAAAAATTTTTACTTTTTTAGTAATTTTATCTCTAATAGTAGGAAAAGTGTCTTTTGCACAAAAAGATATTAAACTAAAAACTACTGATAGAGAAAAAATTGAAATCACGAAAAATCGAAGCGAAGGTTTTCGTATTACTAATTCAATACTTAAATTAAATTTCGACTTACAAGAAACAGAAAAAGGAAACTTTGAAACCCTATCCGTTAATGGATTAACAAAAACATTTAATGAAGGGAACCCTAACTTACCGGTAGTAAGTAAACTTATTGAAATACCGTTAGATGCTGAAGTTAGAGTTAAAGTAGTTAGTTACGACGAAGAAATTATCTATTTAAAAGAACATGATATTTCTAATAAACTATTTCCTGCACAAGCATCAATAGAGAAGAATATTGACCCTTCAACTGTACCATTAAAAATAAATGAAAAGGTATATAATACCGATGCATTTTTTAAGCAAGAAATTGCTACTGTTGAAGATAGAGGAATATTAAGATATAAAAGATTTGGATACCTACAAATCTCGCCTATTCAATATAATCCTGTAAAAAATATTATTAAAGTATTAAATAATATTGTTGTTGATATAGAGTTTGTTGGGGCAAACCCATTAAAAAATAAGACATATAAGAAAAAATATTATTCTCCTTATTTTAATGGAGTTGCAAATGGTACAATTAATCATATTTACGATTCTAAAGAACTTATCGAATCTGAACCTGTAAAATATGTAATAGTTGCAGATCGTATGTTTGAAGCAACTTTGCAGCCTTTTATCGAATGGAAAACTAAAAAAGGTTTTAATGTTGTAGAAGCTTATACTGATGAGCCTGCTGTTGGAAATACAACTTCAACAATAAAAACATATCTTCAAGATTTATATAATAATCCTTCCGATGGTATTGCTCCAAGTTTTGTTTTATTTGTTGGCGATATAGACCAAATCCCTGCATATAGTGGCTCAGAGACTGTCGAATCTCATGTTTCTGATTTATACTATTGTGAATATACAGGCGATAAACTTCCTGAAGTATATTATGGACGTTTTTCAGCAGAAAATACTTCTGAATTGCAAAATCAAATAGATAAGACTCTAGAGATTGAAAAATATGAAATGCCAGATCCTTCTTATCTCGACAATGTTGTTCTTGTTGCAGGTGTTGATGATACTTGGGCTCCAACTCATGGAAATGGTGCTATAAATTATGCTAACGATAATTATACAAATGCATCTAACGGTATTAATTCCATGTATTATTTATATGGAGACGATAGTGGTGTTATGGCTTCAGACGCTTCTGGCGCATCTGCTTCAATAATAAGTAATATTAGTGCTGGTGTTTCTTTGGCCAATTATACAGCGCATTGTAGTTCTAATGGTTGGGCTAATCCTAGTTTTTCTATTAGCGATATTGCCGGAATGAATAATGAGCATATGTATCCTTTATTAATTGGTAATTGTTGTTTGTCGAATAAATTCGACGATAACGATTGTTTTGGAGAAGAGATTGTTTACGCACAAAACGAAGGAGCTGTTGCTTATATTGGTGGTTCAAATAGTACTTACTGGGACGAAGATTATTGGTGGGGTGTTGGTTTAACTTCTACTGTTACTGCAAATCCTACTTATGCCGGCAGTGGATTAGGTACTTACGACTGTGCTTTTCATACTAATGGAGAAGTCGAAGCAGATTGGTTTGTTACAGCATCGCAAATGATTGTTGCCGGAAATCTTGCCGTCGAAGCTTCATCGTCAACAAGAAAAACATATTACTGGGAAATATATCACCTTATGGGCGACCCTTCATTAACACCATATATTACTGTTCCTACTGCGGTTACTGCTTCATATAATTCCGATATTATTATTGGTGCAAATACATTTACAGTTAATACTGAAGAGAATGCTTATGTTGCTTTTTCTAAAGATGGTGTTTTGTTAGATGCAAAGATTGCTGATGCTTCCGGAACTGTTGTTCTTAATTTCACTGCTTTAGAAGATGTTGGTACTGCCGATGTTGTTATAACAAAGCAAAATAGAGCTCCGAAAATCTCAACTGTAAATATAATCCCTTCAACTACTCCATACATTACCCTCGACTCTTATGTAATCGACGATGCATCAGGAAATGTTAATGGTTTAGCCGATTTTGCAGAGACATTAAATTTAGATGTTACTTTAAAGAATGTTTCAGATACATATGATGCCTTGAATGTTGAAACAACATTATCAACAAGCGATGCTAATGTTAGTATATCAGATGCAACAGAGACTTATGGAACAATTGCAGCCAGTGGAAGTTTAGCAAAAGTTGGTGCATATAATATAAGTATCAATAACGATGTTGAAGATCAGCATGTATTAAACTTCGATTTAACAATTACCGGAGAAGATGCATCAACTAATTCATATACATGGAATTCAAATATTAATCTAACCGTAAATGCCCCTGTCTTAGAAATTGGAGATATGACAATTGACGATTCTGCTACAGGAAATAATGATGGTATTTTAGATCCGGGCGAGACAGCTACAGTAAATGTTGTAACAACTAATAGCGGACATGCCGATATTACAAATGTAGTAGGTGTTTTAACTATCGAAGGAGGGTCAAGCCCATATTTAACAATCGATAATGGAACTACTTCTGCTTACCCATTAGTAATTGACGAAGAAGGAATAGCAAGTTTCGAAGTAACAGCCGATGCCGGAACACCAGTTGGAACACCTGTAGATATGGATATTAATTTAACAGGCGGAACATCTAATCAGTATTCCGATATGAATGGTAAAGTTATTATTATCGGCGAAATACCTGAATATACAATCGATCAAGAAGGAACAGTATCTACTTGCGTAGGATTATTTTACGATTCAGGAAGCTCCACCGAAGAATATAGTAATAGCGAAAACTATACAATGACATTCGAATCTGCTACCGTAGGTAAAAACATACAAGCTAATTTTATAAATTTCGATGTAGAAAGTAACGCAACATGTAATTACGATAAACTTAGTATTTATAACGGAACAAGCTCTTCGGCCGATTTAATTGGCGAATATTGTGGTACTACATCTCCCGGTGTTGTAACAGCAAGTAATTCTGATGGAGCCTTAACATTTGTTTTTACCTCAGATGGTTCCGTAACAAAATCAGGCTGGGAAGCAGAAATATCATGTGTAGACGCTTACGATGTAACATTCGTAGTAAGCGATGTATATGGATTTGTAAATGGAGCGACAGTTAGCTTTAACGGAGAAGAAAAATCTACAAATGCAAGCGGCGAAGCTGTATTTACAAATATTATAGAAGGCGACAATCTTCCATATATTATATCTGCATTGGGACACGAAGAATATAGTTCTAACTTAAATCTCTTAGGAGATATTACAGAAACAGTAGATTTAGTATTAAGTACTTACGATATAACATTTAATGTATTCGACGAAGATGGAACAACACCATTAGATGGTGATGTAACATTTAACGGAAGTACCTTGTCAACAACAAACGGAACAGTTACTTTTGTAAGTGTCCCATACGAGCTTGGTAAGTCTTATTCTGTAGACGTTCCATTATACGAGCCATATAATGGAAGCATTGATGTAGATGCAGAAAAATCCGAAGATGTTACAATGACACTAATAACATGGGATGTTACTTTTGTAGTAGACGATGGAACCGACCCAATAGTAGGAGCCATAATAGAATTTAATGGCGAAGAGTTAGCTACCGAGGCCTCGGGTGAAGTAATCTTTACTCATGTACCCCCAGGTCCAAAAGGCGACTTTCCTTATACAGTAAGAAAATCAGGCTATGGGAATGAATCAGGAATAGTTTCGGTTACAAATTCTAATGTTACAGTACCAGTAACAATGACAGTCGGTACTGCTACATATAAAGTAAGCTTTAATGTTACAGATGGAGTAAATCCTATCGAAGGAGCAAATGTAAACTTTAATAGCGAAGATGTACTAACTAATTCCGAAGGTTATGCCGAATTTTTAGAGGTAAGTGAAGGAACAGATTTAACATACACAGTTTCTAAGATAGCATATTTTAATTCAACCGGAACAGTTGATGTAGCAGGAGCTAATGTTAGCGAAGATGTATTGTTAACAATAATACCTTACGATGTAACATTTATAGTTACCGATGGAACAAATCCTATAGAAGGAGCAAGTATAAACTTTCATGGCGAAACCTTAACAAGTAATGCAAGTGGAGAGTGTGTATTTGTTGATATCGATCCGGAAGCAACTCTTACTTATATAATAACTAAACTTGGTTTCGATGATGTGTCGTCAAGTTTAGACGTTGTAGATCAGGATGTAACAGAGAATGTAACAATGAATGTTTCTACTTATGATATTACTTTCGATGTGCGCGAAGATAAAGGAGCAACCTTAAATGCCGATGTAAGCTTTAACGGAACTACTCAAACATGTGTAAACGGATTAACAACATTTACCGATGTAGAGTATGGTTTAGCACAGGAATATAGTGTTGAAACAGATGGATATGAATCAATAACAGATGCAGTAGATGTAAATGCTAATAAAACAGTAAATGTTAGAATGTTGATAATAACCTACGATATAACATTTGCTGTAACCGCCGAAGATGGCACAACACCTGTAGAAGCCGAAGTAAGCTTTAATGGAATAACTCAAACAGCTACAGAAGGAACAACAATTTTTACAGGAATAGAGTACGAATTGGCAAAATCGTTTACAATGTCTGCAGAAGGATTTTACGATACAACAGCAACTATCGATGTTGATGCAAATAAAACAATAGAAGTATCAATGAATCATATTTGTTATTCAGTAAGCTTTAATGTAGAAGATGTTGACGATAATGCTCTTGAAGGAGTAAACGTATCGTTTAATTCAACCAATCAGTTAACAGATTCTGAAGGAAGTACAACATTTACAGATGTAATTCCTGGCGACGGATTATCTTATACATTAACAAAAGATGGATATAACGATATTACAAGTAGTCTAAATCTTACAAATAGCAATGTGTCGCTTAATATTACTATGACTTCTTCTGTTGGAATAGAATCGTTATCTGATTTAGGTATTAGTATTTATCCGAATCCTTCAAATGGAGTATTTAATGTAGATTTACAAAGTAAAATGTTAGGAAACATTGATCTTAAAATCTATAATGTTAATGGACAAATAGTTTATTCTAAATCTATTTCAAATACTAAAAAGAATTATATTGACATTAGAGAACAAGCTAGTGGAATATATTATTTAGTTATTAAATCTGAAAAAGGAGTATTTAATACGAAAGTTGTTCTTGAATAAATATTAATTCTAAAATTATAATTAAAAGTATAAGCTATGGCTCTCATAACTTATACTTTTAATATTATTTATTTGAATACTCTCTCATTTAGACACATGTGATCAGCTTTGTAAATTGGTCTCATAGACTGAATTTATTTTTTTTGGAATAGCAAAAAATATAATTTCATCATGTTTAGTCCTACTGATAGTCAAAAACAATTAGTTAGTAAAAAAATATATATGAAAAAAAATATACTTAGGTTTAAATTAATTATTATTGGTATTTTAATAATTAGCATAAATAATGTATTTGCCAATTCTTATAGCGATAAGAACAAGATAGAATTATTAAATTCTAAAAATGGCAAAATTGTTGTAAAGTTAAATACAAAATCATTTAGTAAAAGCATTGTTAATACTCCAAGAGGAGAAGCATATATTTTTAATGCAGACAATTTTTCAATGATTTTAAAAAAGGGTGCACCAGCTTTACCAAAATTTACAAAATCGATTATTATACCTGATATGGCTAATATGCAGGTAAAGATTGTCGATTCGAAATATACAGAAATAGAAAATGTAAATATTGCTCCATCAAAAGGGAATCTTTATAGAGATAAAGACCCAAATACAATTCCATATGTTTATGGCAAAGAATATGATGCTAATCAGAACTATCCCGGTGAATTAGCTGAATTGTCAGATCCTTATATATTACGCGATTATAGAGGGCAAACTATTAACTTTTATCCATTTCAATATAATCCTCTTACAAAAAAATTAAGAATATATTCTGAGTTAACTGTTGAACTTGTAGAAAATAAAAATGTCATATCTACGATTAATGTTTTTAATAGAACGAAATTAAAAGAAAAAGTTAATTCGGAATTTGATAATATTTATAAAAATCATTTTTTGAATTATTCTACAGAAGGGAAATATACTGTAATTGAAGATGAAGGAAATATGTTAATTATTGCACCTGCCGAATATATGAGTGCAATGAGCGATTTTGTTGCATGGAAAAAACAAAGAGGACTAGCTGTTGAATTAGTACAGTATTCTACTGTTGGTTCTACTGCTACTGATGTTGAGACATATGTAGAAAATTATTATAACGCTAATGGACTAACATTTTTGCTGCTAATTGGCGATGCAGAAGATATTCCATCAATGAATAAATCCGGGGATTCTGATGCTGCTTATGGTCATATTGTGGGTAACGATTCGTATGCTGAAGTTTTTGTGGGTAGATTTTCTGCAGAAAGTGTAGCCGATGTTCAAACACAAGTTATGCGTGTTATACATTACGAAAGAGATATTACTACTGCTGACACATGGTTTGAAACTGCTGTTGGCATTGCTTCAGATCAAGGAGGAGTTGGACAAGGTGATGATGATGAATCCGATGCCGAGCATATGGACAACATTCGTACAGATTTATTGAATTATGGTTATTCTACTGTCGATCAGTCTTACGATGATTATGGAGCAACTGCTTCTGATGTGGCTAATTCAGTAAATACAGGAAGAAGTCTTATTAATTATGTGGGACATGGATCTGATTATTCATGGGTTTCTACTGGTTTTGAAATTTCTGATGTTAATAGCTTAACTAACGAAAATAAATTGCCTTATATATTTGATGTAGCTTGTGTAAATGGTAATTTTCATGGACAAACTTGTTTTGCCGAAGCATGGATGAGAGCTACAAATAATTCAAATCCTACTGGTGCTATATCGATTATTGCTTCTACAATTAACCAGTCTTGGGCACCTCCTATGGATGGTCAAGACGAAATGGACGATATTCTTGTTGAATCCTATGTAGAAAATATTAAGCGTACATATGGCGGAATCGCAATAAATGGTTGTATGCATATGAACGATGAGTATGGAGCCGATGGTGCCGAAATGACTGATACTTGGACTATTTTTGGTGACCCCTCATTATTAGTTCGTACTAAAAATCCTTCAGATTTGTCTATATCTCATAATGATGCAATTTTTATTGGAAGCGAACAATTTGTTGTGAACGGTAATGAAGATGCGTTCGTTTCTTTAACTATCGATGGAGAAATAATTGGTACAGCGAAAATTCAAGGTGGCTCTGCAACTGTTTCTTTCGATGCTTTAACAGAACCTGGAAATATGAAAGTTACTGTAACAGGATATAACAAAATAGTTTATATTGCAGATGTTGAAATCACTCCTGCTAATACTCCATACATTACCCTCGACTCTTATGTAATCGATGATGCATCAGGAAATGTTAATGGTTTAGTCGATTTTGCAGAGACATTAAATTTAGATGTTACTTTAAAGAATGTTTCAGATACATATGATGCCTTGAATGTTGAAACAACATTATCAACAAGCGATGCTAATGTTAGTATATCAGATGCAACAGAGACTTATGGAACAATTGCAGCCAGTGGAAGTTTAGCAAAAGTTGGTGCATATAATATAAGTATCAATAACGATGTTGAAGATCAGCATGTATTAAACTTCGATTTAACAATTACCGGAGAAGATGCATCAACTAATTCATATACATGGAATTCAAATATTAATCTAACCGTAAATGCCCCTGTCTTAGAAATTGGAGATATGACAATTGACGATTCTGCTACAGGAAATAATGATGGTATTTTAGATCCGGGCGAGACAGCTACAGTAAATGTTGTAACAACTAATAGCGGACATGCCGATATTACAAATGTAGTAGGTGTTTTAACTATCGAAGGAGGGTCAAGCCCATATTTAACAATCGATAATGGAACTACTTCTGCTTACCCATTAGTAATTGACGAAGAAGGAATAGCAAGTTTCGAAGTAACAGCCGATGCCGGAACACCAGTTGGAACACCTGTAGATATGGATATTAATTTAACAGGCGGAACATCTAATCAGTATTCCGATATGAATGGTAAAGTTATTATTATCGGCGAAATACCTGAATATACAATCGATCAAGAAGGAACAGTATCTACTTGCGTAGGATTATTTTACGATTCAGGAAGCTCCACCGAAGAATATAGTAATAGCGAAAACTATACAATGACATTCGAATCTGCTACCGTAGGTAAAAACATACAAGCTAATTTTATAAATTTCGATGTAGAAAGTAACGCAACATGTAATTACGATAAACTTAGTATTTATAACGGAACAAGCTCTTCGGCCGATTTAATTGGCGAATATTGTGGTACTACATCTCCCGGTGTTGTAACAGCAAGTAATTCTGATGGAGCCTTAACATTTGTTTTTACCTCAGATGGTTCCGTAACAAAATCAGGCTGGGAAGCAGAAATATCATGTGTAGACGCTTACGATGTAACATTCGTAGTAAGCGATGTATATGGATTTGTAAATGGAGCGACAGTTAGCTTTAACGGAGAAGAAAAATCTACAAATGCAAGCGGCGAAGCTGTATTTACAAATATTATAGAAGGCGACAATCTTCCATATATTATATCTGCATTGGGACACGAAGAATATAGTTCTAACTTAAATCTCTTAGGAGATATTACAGAAACAGTAGATTTAGTATTAAGTACTTACGATATAACATTTAATGTATTCGACGAAGATGGAACAACACCATTAGATGGTGATGTAACATTTAACGGAAGTACCTTGTCAACAACAAACGGAACAGTTACTTTTGTAAGTGTCCCATACGAGCTTGGTAAGTCTTATTCTGTAGACGTTCCATTATACGAGCCATATAATGGAAGCATTGATGTAGATGCAGAAAAATCCGAAGATGTTACAATGACACTAATAACATGGGATGTTACTTTTGTAGTAGACGATGGAACCGACCCAATAGTAGGAGCCATAATAGAATTTAATGGCGAAGAGTTAGCTACCGAGGCCTCGGGTGAAGTAATCTTTACTCATGTACCCCCAGGTCCAAAAGGCGACTTTCCTTATACAGTAAGAAAATCAGGCTATGGGAATGAATCAGGAATAGTTTCGGTTACAAATTCTAATGTTACAGTACCAGTAACAATGACAGTCGGTACTGCTACATATAAAGTAAGCTTTAATGTTACAGATGGAGTAAATCCTATCGAAGGAGCAAATGTAAACTTTAATAGCGAAGATGTACTAACTAATTCCGAAGGTTATGCCGAATTTTTAGAGGTAAGTGAAGGAACAGATTTAACATACACAGTTTCTAAGATAGCATATTTTAATTCAACCGGAACAGTTGATGTAGCAGGAGCTAATGTTAGCGAAGATGTATTGTTAACAATAATACCTTACGATGTAACATTTATAGTTACCGATGGAACAAATCCTATAGAAGGAGCAAGTATAAACTTTCATGGCGAAACCTTAACAAGTAATGCAAGTGGAGAGTGTGTATTTGTTGATATCGATCCGGAAGCAACTCTTACTTATATAATAACTAAACTTGGTTTCGATGATGTGTCGTCAAGTTTAGACGTTGTAGATCAGGATGTAACAGAGAATGTAACAATGAATGTTTCTACTTATGATATTACTTTCGATGTGCGCGAAGATAAAGGAGCAACCTTAAATGCCGATGTAAGCTTTAACGGAACTACTCAAACATGTGTAAACGGATTAACAACATTTACCGATGTAGAGTATGGTTTAGCACAGGAATATAGTGTTGAAACAGATGGATATGAATCAATAACAGATGCAGTAGATGTAAATGCTAATAAAACAGTAAATGTTAGAATGTTGATAATAACCTACGATATAACATTTGCTGTAACCGCCGAAGATGGCACAACACCTGTAGAAGCCGAAGTAAGCTTTAATGGAATAACTCAAACAGCTACAGAAGGAACAACAATTTTTACAGGAATAGAGTACGAATTGGCAAAATCGTTTACAATGTCTGCAGAAGGATTTTACGATACAACAGCAACTATCGATGTTGATGCAAATAAAACAATAGAAGTATCAATGAATCATATTTGTTATTCAGTAAGCTTTAATGTAGAAGATGTTGACGATAATGCTCTTGAAGGAGTAAACGTATCGTTTAATTCAACCAATCAGTTAACAGATTCTGAAGGAAGTACAACATTTACAGATGTAATTCCTGGCGACGGATTATCTTATACATTAACAAAAGATGGATATAACGATATTACAAGTAGTCTAAATCTTACAAATAGCAATGTGTCGCTTAATATTACTATGACTTCTTCTGTTGGAATAGAATCGTTATCTGATTTAGGTATTAGTATTTATCCGAATCCTGCATCTAATTTTGTTAATATTGTTAGCGATAACCTAGGAAGTTTAAATGTATCATTTACAGATATATCAGGAAAAACTGTATTGCAAACACTTGTTGAAAATAGAAAAACTGTTCTCGATATTTCTGATATTTCTTCTGGTATATATATAATAAATATTAAATCTGGAAAGAAAATTTATAAAATGAAATTTATAAAACAATAATAAATATAGTCCATTTCGAAAAGTTAATAGGATTAATGATGATGAGTTTTTCGGAATGGGCTTTTTAAAAAAGTATTATTAAAATTTAGTGTATGTAAAATTATGTATCCTAATTGATTACTTAGAAAGTTTTGTATATTAATAAAAATTTAGTAGATTTATAATATATTTTTATAATGTTATGAATAGTAGTATGTAGCTGTAATTGAAAATTCCAAATATATGACTGTTGTAGATAGCAATAGAATTATATTAGTAATTTATAGTTAAAAATTGAATTAATATTAACCCTTAAAAATTAATTAATTATGAGAAAACAAATTACTTTGTTAATTACTTTTCTTCTTGTTGCATCTTTTTCCTTTGGTCAGAATTGGCAATCGGTTAAAAAGGTAAACAATGAGAAAAATTTAAATCCTAAAAAAATCGAAAGAGGAATTAATCCTTATCGAAATTCTATTGATGGGATAAAAGTGGTAAATAAGGCTAAAAATAAAAAAGGAGTATATCAATACTCTCCTGCTGATAGTCCTGGTAGTGGGAATTATTCTAGCAATACTTTTGCCGAATTAAGCTGGACAACCATTACGGTTTCAGAAATCGAAGTTGTTAATCAAGTACAGATTGATTATACATGGGATACAGACTCCTATGCTTCCGAGGGTTCATTTCATTTAAAATCACCTAATGGAACTTCAGTTGTTATTGCTGCCGGAGAAGGTGATGGTACTTACTCTGTTGTATTAACAGATTTTAATAATGAAGCAACAAATGGAGATTGGGAATTATGGATTGAAGATTCATATGGTGATGGTGGACATCAGGCTACCAATATTACTTTCTCAATAACTACACCTGTTGCTAACGATGCCGGAATATCTGAATTAGTAAGTATCGATGAAGATGCAATAAATTACGAAGGCGATAAAGATATTATCGTTAGTATGAAAAACTTTGGAACACAGAATTTGCTTTCAGACTCTATTGCATGGGGATATATTGCAGGAGAAGATACTACATATATGCCTGCTATTGAATGGACAGGTGATCTTGCTCAAGGCGAAACCGAAGAAATTAATTTAGGTACACTTACTCTTGAAGCTAATGTCGAATATCAAATTGGTGCTTGGACACATTATCCAAACGGTGTAGCTGACGAAAATTCTGCTAACGATACTTCCGGAGTAGATTTTCATGCTTATAAAAAAGGTGTCCTTTTAGAATCTTTCGAAGGAACGACATTCCCCCCTGCCAACTGGACTACAATAAATAACGATGGAGGATCTAAAGAATGGGAAATATCCTCTTCATATTCATACAACGGAATGCAATCTGCTAGTGTTGGCTACGAGAAGCCTAACGACGACTGGTTAATTACTCCTAAGCTTATTGTTGCCGAAGGCGATATTTTGAGTTTCTGGGCTATAAGTACTTCCTCGTATTTTCAAGAGGATTTTAATGTGCTTGTTTCAAAAACCGGAAAAAACATAGAAGATTTTACTATTTCATTAGAAGAAGTTATTGCACATCCAAATACTTGGACCGAACATGCATATACTTTAACAGATAATGCAAATATTTCTGCCGGCGACAGCATTTATGTTGCAGTGCAATGTGTATCAAACGATCAATTGCGTTTAGTTGTTGATATGTTTAGTGGTCCTATGCTTGCAAGTGTTAAGGATAATGACCTTGCTGTTGACGAGGTAATTACCTCATTAATTAAGCCGGGAGAAGATAATCAACTTAAAGCAATTGTAAGTAACCATGGAATTATCGACCAAACTTCTATAGATATTACATTTAAAATAGATGGCGAAGAAGTTGGTTCTATAATTGTTGATGAATTAGCTTATATGGAATCCGATACTGTTGCTATTACTTGGACGACTCCAAGCGATATAACTTCTTATAATCTCGAAGTTTCTGTTGATGAAGACGATAATAACGATAATAATATTTTAAGTTCTGAAATTTTTGCCCTTGCTGAAATTGCAGGATACTTAATGGATTTAGAAGATGATAATTTAATGAGCATCAATCTTCCTAATTCACAAGATCTTAATCTTGTATCTTCTTATGGAACTTCTATATATGCTGGCACATGGGCTAATGGTAAATGGTACGGAGTTACGAAAAATAACGATTTAGTTACTATAAATTATAATACCGGAGCTGTTACAGAAATTGCTACTTTAGAATTAGGTTCGGTTACTGGTATTGCTTACGATTGGACTACCGGAACAATGTATGCTGCAGATTATGATAGTGGTAATGGAGTGTCATTATTATATACTGTTAATATAACTACTGGTGAAGTGCAAAGAGTAGGATTAGGTAGCACACCTGGAATTAATATAAATTTAGCATGCGATCTTGATGGTAATTTATTTGCTACAAATCTCGACGACAATTTATATTCTATTAGTAAATTTGCTGGTACTGGTACTGCTATTGGTGAATTAGGTATAGATATTAACTATGCTCAAGATATGGAATTCGATCATGAAAATGGTGATGTATTATATGCCCCTGCTTATACCGATAAAGGTGGATTATATGTTATAAACACAGAAAGTGGAACTGCTACATTACTTGGTGAAATGGATCATGAATGTGCTGGATTTGCTATTCCATATGTTTCTCCTGCTCCTAATGTTGTAGAAATGAATCCTGCTAATAATAGCGAAGATAATGCTGTTGATACAGATATTCATATTATTTTCGATCAGAATGTCGATTCTGTCGATTTTAGTGGTATAACAATTTCTGGTGATGTATCTGGTGTTGTGTCAAATATTAGTGCTGAACTTACAGATAGTTTATTAACAATATCTCATGATGCTTTTGCTAACGATGATATTTTTACTATTACAATTCCTTCTGGAACTGTTACTGCCGAAGAGGTAAATGCTGAAATAGTATGGTCGTTCGGTACAATAATGCCAGCTCCCGAAGCTCTTACATTTACACCTTTCCATGGTGCTACTGGTATTGCTTTAGATGGAGAAATCTCTTTAGTGTTTAATCAAGAAATTAGCGATAATAATCTTGCAGGAATTACTGTAATTAGTACTACTGATGGTCCTATTGGAGGTCTTAGCGCTATAATTGCTGATGATAATAAAACACTTACTATAGCACATGATGCTTTTATTACTAACGACGACGAAATAGCTGTTGCTATTCCTGCAGATGCTGTTGCTAATGAAGATGGCGTTATGAATTTAGATACTTCATGGACATTTACTACTTTATTAGCCGGACAACCAATTGCCGATTCTATTGCTCCTGCTAATAACGAAAGAACTGTTGCTTTAGATGCTAATGTATTAGTTCGTTTTAGTACTGCAATTACTGAGATCGACCTAAGTGGTGTTACAATTAATGGTCCCGAAGGTGATGTAACTGGTGTTGTTGCAACATTAGCTGATAGTACAGTTAGTATTGCTCACGATGCTTTTGCTAATAATAACGATGTATATACTGTTACAATTCCAGGAGATGCTGTTACGGCTGCAGGAGTTAATAACTCTGAAATACAATGGAGCTTTACTACTATTTTAGCTGCTCCCGAAGTTGTTGAATATTCTCCTATAGACGGCGCAACAAGCATTGCTTTAGATGAAGATATCCTTATCGAATTTAATCAACTTATCGACGATAGTCAGGTTGATATGGATACATTAATTACCATTATCGGTGAAAACGAAGATACTGTGAAAAATATTTCTGCAAGTATTGCTCCCGATGGTAAAATATATGTTTCTCACGACGATATGGAATATAATAATGCTGTATATACAGTTACTATTCCTGCAAATATGGTTCATAATGTTGATTCTGTTATGAATGCCGAAGAAACAACTTGGACATTTACAACTATTCTTGATGCTCCCGAAGTAGAAACATTTACTCCGGATAGTGGAGCTGTTGATGTTGCTTTAGATGCTGAGATTTCTCTTCTTCTGAATCAGGATCTTGTTGTTAACGATTTAAGTATTGTTACAATATCTAGCGATGCTATGGGACCTGTCGAAAACGTAAGTGGTACGCTTGGAGACGATAATCGTACTATTACCCTTGCTCACGATAACTTCTTTACAGTGAATGATGATATATATACTGTTACTATTCCTGCTAGTGCAGTTCAGAATAACGATGGTGTTTATAATCAAGATATAGTATGGACATTCCAAACAGTTTATACATACGATATCACATTTAATATTGAAGAAAATAGTGATGCTCTTGCTGATGCTACAATTACATTCGATGGAAGAGAACTTGCTACAAATAGTCTTGGTGCGGTTGTTTTCGAAGATGTTGTTAAAGCTGACGGTTTAGAATATACTGTTTCTAAAGATGGTTATAAAACTAAAACTGCGTATGTAGATGTAACCGGAAATGCAACTTTAGTTGTAAATCTTGAGAAGATTTATACTGTTACATTTAATGTTACTAACGGTACCGATCCTTTAGAAAATGCTGTTGTTACATTTAGTGGTAGAACAGATACTTGTTCGGTAGATGGTGTTGCAGAATTTGTTGATGTAAACCCAGGAATGAGTCAACCTTATATTGTTGCTCTAGATGGTTATTACGATGCAACTGGTATTCTTGATATAGTTGATCAGAATGTTGTTGAGAGTGTAGTTCTAACATCTACTGTTGGAATTGAAAATCTTGACGAATTTGGAATTAAGATTTATCCTAATCCTTCTAATGGTGTATTCTATATTAATAATACTAAAGTAAATAATCTTAAACTTACTGTAAGAGATATAACCGGGAAAGTTGTTCTTATAGAAGAACTTAACGAGAATGTTTCTAAAGTTGATATTACTGAACAAGCTTCAGGAGTATATTTTATCCAACTTGAAAATGGTGAGAAAACATTTAATAGTAAAATTATTATTAAATAGTAAAATATTTTGATACGACTGAAATTTTTCAGTCGTATCATTATTATTTAATTAATAATATAGTAATGAAAATATTTTATAAAAAAACAATAAACTTTTAACTTAAAATATTATGAGAAAAAGAATTACTTTAATTCTGCTTTCAATTTTTATGGTTGGTTCTTTGTTTGCTCAGGTAAAAAGATTGCCTGCAACAAAAAACTATAGAAAAGTAGATGCGACCGAATATATAAAGGTCAAAAATGAAAAAAAAGTTATAAATAGTAAAGAAGGAAATCTTGTTGTTCAAGGTTTCGAAGACGCTGTTGATAATTGGCCTGCTGGTTGGGAATCAGCTTCTACATCCGATCTTGCTGGAGCAGATTGGACTGCTACCGATTATACTGGTGGTGATAACACTTGGTTTGTTTGTACTCCAGAAAGCTTTAGTGGAGATGGTGCTGATTATATATACGAAGGAGATAAATCTGCTGCAATTGGATATACTGCAGGTAATGAAGGAAATCCAATGCATTGGTTAGTGTCAGAAGAAGTTAATTTACCTTCCGATACCGCATTTCTTTCTTTTATGGTATGGTTTAAAAATTCTTCAGCCGATGGTTGGTATACAAAATTTTATGTGCAAATTTTTGCCGACGATGCTTGGAGTAATCTTTTAACTTGGAACGACGAGACCGAAGATAATGTAAATCTTTACGAATCTGTTGTTGATATTGATTTAGGTAATTATAAAGGAAAATCTGTAAAATTTGGTTTTGTATTCGAATATAACGATGGATACCAAATGGCTATAGATAGTATTTCTTATATGAATGTTCCTCCATCTGATGATGCTGGAATATCTAAATTTTTACAACCTCTTAGTGGCGTTTACGAAGCTGCTACTAAAGATATTGAAGTAATAGTTAAAAATTATGGAGCCGATACATTACGTACCTGCGATGTAAATTGGGCTATAGATAATGGAACCGAAGTAGATGAACAATCTGTTTATAGTTGGTCTGGAGAGTTAGCTCAATTCGAATCAGATACAATTGTATTAGGTGATTATAATTTTGCCAATAGAGGTGATTATACTGTTTTTGCTTATACTTCATTACCTAATGGAAACCAAGATGCTAATTCTGTGAATGATACTGTTGAAGTAAGTCTTTCAATTTACGAAACAGGACAATTGTTTGAAACATACGAAGCAGGAAGTTTTGAAAATGGATGGAGTGCCGAGGATGATTGGATTGTTGGTACTGATCAACCGTATATGGGTAGTTATGATGCCCAAGTTACTCAAATGGATGGTGATCCTGCTGCAGAAATGATTACTCCAAAACTTGTTATCGATGGATCTATTGATGAATTAAGCTTTTTTGCATCTGGTATGAATAATGAGGCTGGATACGGTTCTTCAAAACTGCAAATAATGTATTCTGTTGATAAGGAAAATTGGGAGAATGTTGGAGAACTTATTGATTTTGCTGTCGTAGGCGATAACTATAAGAAATATAGTGTTGATTTGTCAAATATCCCTAATGGAGAGTATTTTTTAGCTTTTTTTGCAACTAGTGATTTTTATTATTACTATTGGGGATATTATTATTCTTCAATATTTATAGATAATGTTGTAGGTCCGTATAGAACTGCTCCTGTTGTTTCCGATTTTACCCCAGAAGATGAAGAAACTGGTGTTGCATGGGACGCTACTGTTTCTTTAATGTTCGATCAGGCAGTTGATTCTGTTGATTATAGCGGAATTACTATTACTGGGGCTACTACCGGAGAACAAGCTAATGTTATTGCAACTATAGATGGTGATAATGGAATTATGATTGCACATGATTCTTTACCTGCTTGGGATGAAGTATATACTGTTAATATTCCTGCTGGTGCTACTTCTAATGGGGCTTTCGAAAGCGAAGCTTTCTCTTGGACATTTACAACATTATTACCTGCTCCAGAAGCTGTTACATTTACACCTTTCAATGGTGCTACTGGTATTGCTTTAGATGGAGAAATTTCTTTGGTGTTTAATCAAGAAATTAGCGATAATAATCTTGCCGGAATTACTGTAATTAGTGCTACTGATGGTCCTGTTGCTGGTCTTAGTGCTTCTGTTGCCGACGATTATAAAACTGTTACTATAGTTCATGATGATTTTGTGTCAAATTTAGACGAAATTACTATTGCTATTCCTGCTGATGCAGTAGAGAATATTGATGGTGTTATGAATAAAGATACATCTTGGACTTTTACAACTTTAGAAGCCGGACAACCTGTTGCCGATTCTATTGCCCCTGCTAATAACGAAAGAGCTGTAGCTTTAGATGCTAATGTATTAGTTCGTTTTAGTACTGCAATTACTGAGATCGACCTAAGTGGTGTTACAATTAATGGTCCCGAAGGTGATGTAACTGGTATTGTTGCAACATTAGCCGATAGTACTGTTAGTATTGCTCACGATGCTTTTGCTAATAATAGTGGAGTATATACAGTAACTATTCCTGCTGATGCTGTTACGGCTGCAGGAGTTAATAACTCTGAAATACAATGGAGCTTTACTTCTATTATGACTGCTCCAAGTATTGTTGAAACAACACCTGTTACCGATGCTTTATTAGTTAATCTTAATCAGGAGTTAGTAATCGAATTCGACCAATTGATAGACGATAGTCAGGTCGATATGGATACTTTAATTACTATTATCGGTGAAAACGAAGATACTGTAAAAAATATTTCTGCAAGTATTTCTGATGGTAAAATATATGTATCTCACGACGATATGGAATATAATAGTGCTGTTTATACAGTTACTATTCCTGCAGATATGGTTCATAATGTAGATTCTGTTATGAATGCTGAATATACTTGGGATTTTACTACAATTATGGCTGCTCCGGTTGCCGAATCAGTTAGTCCTGATAGTAGTTCTGTTGATATTCTATTAGATGCTGATATTTCTGTTGTATTAACTCAAGATGTTACTGTAAACGATCTTGGAGGAGTACAAATATATAGTGCTGCTAATGGTAATGTAGCAAATATTAGTGCTACCCTTGGCGACGATAACAGAACAATTACTATTGAGCATGATCGTTTCTTCGATACTAATGAAGATACATACACTGTTCTTCTTCCTGCTCGTTCTGTATTAAATGCCGATGAAGTATATAATACTAAAGTAATGTGGAGTTTTAATACTATAGAGACTCATGATATTACTTTTAAAGTTACTGATGGCGCTAATGCAATCGAGGAAGCTAGTGTTGTATTTGAAAATACTACTCAAACTACTAATACTCTTGGAGTAACTGTATTTGATGGTGTAGCTATTGGTCAAGATAAAGTATATGCAATCTCTAAAGATGGTTATAACTCTTTAGATGGTGATGTAAATGTTTCTCAACCAACTACTTTAGTTTTTACTCTTGATAAGATTTTTTCTGTTACTTTTAATGTAACTGATGGAACAAATGCTTTAGAGAATGCTATTGTAACATTTAATTATACTACTGATACTACTGATGCCGATGGAAATGCAGTATTTAATAATGTTGATCCAGGAAATAATCAAGTATATATTGTATCAAAAGATGAGTATAATGAAATTTATGGTACAATTGATTTAGTAGATCAAAATGTTGTTGAAAGTGTTGTTATGTCTCCACTTACCGATATAATAAGTCTTGAAAAACTTGGTATTTCGGTTTATCCTAATCCTAGTAATGGTGTTTTCTATATAGATAATGTAAATGTTGAAGAAAATGCTTTGCTAATAGTTAGAGATATTACAGGAAAAGTTGTTCTTAGTAAAAATTTAGATAAATCAAATAATAGGATTGATGTATCTAATAATCCTACAGGTTTATACTTAATACAAATATCTATTAATGATAAAATTGCAAATAGCAAAGTTATTATCAATAAGTAGTAATTCTATAAATTTAAAAAGCCCGAAAGTTTTCTTTCGGGCTTTTTAATTATCTAAAATTTGAATAAAATAAAATATTCTTTACCTTTAAAGAGATTTGTTAAAACCTTTAAAAAAAATAATTATGAGAAAAAAAATTACTTTATTAACATTTTTATTTTCGTTTATATTTTTTTCCTTAATGGCTCAAAATAGTAATGAAATAAAATTATTTAAAAAAAATAGTCAGATATATGGATTAAAAACAAACCCTGTTCTTAGTGGTAAATATTTAAGTATTAGTGCAAAAGGACCAGTATCTGAAGATTTTGAATTGTCATTTCCTCCTTATGGATGGTATTTGCAAACTGGTACCGGCGATTGGGATCAAAGTAATCAAAGTGAAGATCATACTAGTGGAAGTGGTCTATTTGCCAGATATAATTGTTATAATATTAATGGCACTGATGATGCTTCTATTGTAAGTCCTGCCATGTCTATTACTTCTGTAGATAAAACTTTTTCTTTTTGGGTTAATTATTATCTTATTGATGGTGATTATGGTCAAGGTGCAGAATTATATGTAGATGTAAGCGGTGATTTTGGTCAATCATGGAACGAAAGTTCCGAAAATATAATCTCTGGAGAACATGGAGTTGGATGGTTTCAAAAAATTATCGATTTAAGTAGTTATAATGGGGTCGATTATACAGGGAATAATGTAGTACTCCGATTTAGAGCTGTATCCGATTATGGTTCATACAATATTGCTATTGATGATGTTAATGGACCAGAATTGTACATTGCTGATGACGATGCCGGGATAGTTTCTATTGAAAATCCTCAAGGAACTATTTTGTCTGGAAATCATTATATTAAAACTGTATTGCAAAACTTTGGAAATAATGATTTAACTTCTGTTGATATTAATTATTCTGTTAGAGATACAATAAATAATTCAGAAATTAGTAACGATGTATTTAATTGGACAGGTACAATAACAACATCAAATACAGAAATTGTAAATCTTGTTAATTATAATTTTGCCAATGCAGGAGTATACAATATTATTTCATCTACTAGTTCGCCAAATGGTCAAAATGATTTAGTTACTACAAATAACGAATCTGAAAATTTAATTACTGTTATCGACCCTGGGCAGTTATACGAAGAATTTGAATCTGATGTTTTCCCTCCAGATTCGTGGCTTGTCGATGATAATGGTTGGGAAATTGTGGATGCAAATTATGTTATTAATGGAAATCAATCTGTATGGATTCCGCAAAAAAATGGCGATCCAGCAAAAAAAATAATTACTCCTGCAATTACTATTCAAGCTAGTAGTGATTATGATCTTGTTTTCTTGCTTGGAGGTTTAAATAATGATGCTGGAGCTGCCCAGAATTTGGGTTACTCAACTTTAGAAGTTAAATATGCTTCTAATCCCGATGGTACATGGACTAGTCTAGAAACTTTCGATATGGGAACAGAAGGTGATGACGCTCAATATAAATCTGTTGATTTAAGTTCTCTTTCTGCTGGTGATTATTATTTTGCTTTCGAAGCTACAAGTACTTTCGATTACCAAACATACAGTTCTATGGTTATTATCGATGATGTTATGGCAGCTATTAAGGCAGATGCTGTTAATAATGATCTTGCTGTTGAAAAAGTTATATATCCTAAAGATTTTGTTTTTTCTGGAATAAGCACAGAAATTGATGTTGTAATTAAAAATGTAGGTATTAATGTACAGAATGGTAATACTGTAACTGTGTATGCCGATGCTAGCGAAATAGGAACCGCTACTATTGGCGAACTTAATTACTCAGAAACAGATACTGTTTCGATAATGTGGACTGCTTCAGAAGAGTCGGGAATACATGATATTTCTGCCTCGCTTGCCGATGATGATAATAATTCGAATAATTCAAATACTGTTTCTGGTATTGTTGTTAATGAAGGAATGTTAGTTGAAGGTTTCGAAACAGTTGAGTTTTATAACAACTGGGAAATTGAAGAAGGATGGTCTAAAACAAATGCCACTTCTGGAGCTTTTGCTCAATATTCGGGCGATTCGGCTTTAATATGTAATGGAAATGTTTCGGGTGGCGCTTATTCAGATGTAAAAGCAATTAGTCCTGTTATGAACAACGATGGCACATTGTCCGAAATGTATTTTTATGGAAAACGTGTTAATTCTACAGATATCTCCGAAACTACTATTCAACTTAAATATACCGATGATATTAATGGTGGAAATTGGTTTAATATAGGGCCTTCTTTAGAGTTAAACGATAATTGGGAAATGTATATAGTTGACTTGTCTAGTGTTCCATATGGCGATTATTATTTTGCATTTTCAGCATCAAGTACTTACGATAATGCCGATTATAATGGATATGCTTTAATAGATAATGTTGTTGGAATATATTATCCTGCTCCGGATGTACATACTCTTTCTCCTAATGATGAAGCTACGACTGTTGCTTTAGATTCGGAAATATCAATTAAATATGCCGAAGATATTACTGTTAACGATCTTAGTGGAATTACAATTTCTGGTACTACAGAGGGTGATGTAGGAAATGTTGTTGCTAGTTTAGATGTCGATAATCGTACTCTTATAATTAGTCATGATGCATTTGTAAATAATTATGAAGTATATACTGTAACTATTCCTGATGGTTCTGTTAAGAATGCTAATCTTGTTGGAAATAAGGAAAAATCGTGGTCCTTTACTACAATAATGGATAATCCTGAAGGGAATGTTTATACTCCTGTAATTAATTCGGAGGGGATCCCTCTTAATACCGATATTTCATTAAAATTTAATCAAAAACTTACCGAAATAGATTTCAGTAATATTACTGTTATTGGTGATGTTGAAGGAGCTGTTGGTAATGTAAATGCTGTTTTAGTAAATGATTATACTGTGCAGATTGAACATGATATCCTAGCGAATAATAATGAAGTTTATACTGTTACTATTCCTGCCGGAGCTGTGAAAAATATCGATAATGTAGAAAATGAAATCGTAAGTTGGAGTTTTACAAGCTTGCTTGTCGGACAACCTGTTGCCGATACATTAGCTCCTAGTAATAATTCAACAGGAGTTGAATTAAATTCTGATGTATATATTGTATTTGATCAGAATATTACCGAAACAGATTTAAGTGGAATTTCTATACTTGGCGAAAGCGAAGGCGTAGTAGGAAATATTGTTCCAGTATTAGTAAATGATACATTGTTTATAGCACATGACGATTTTGCTAATAATAATGAGTTGTATACAGTAACAATACCTGCTGCTGCTGTTAATGCTTCTGGTGTTGATAATGCTGAGATAATTTGGACATTTAGAACGGAACTCGCTTCTCCTGTTCCTATTAATTTTCAGCCTACTAGTGAAGAGATTGGTGTTAGCTTAGATGCTGACATCTTTGTTGAATTCGATCAAGATATTAACTATAATGATTTTAGTGGAATTACCATAACTGGCGCCACTCAAGGAGAAGTTGGAGGAGTAAATGCTTATTTTGGCGGCGACAGAAGAATGATAATTACTCATCATGAATTCGAAAATTATAACGAAGAGTATACTGTTAATGTTCTCGAAAATACAATACTTAATGACGAAGGTGTCGGTAATAATGCATTTTCTTGGACATTTACAACCATAGCTCAGCAAAATGTGAATTTTGTTGTAAGCGATGGAGAATCTCTTGTTGGTGGTGCTCAGGTAATTTTTAAAGATGATACTTTATATACCGATGGAGCAGGAGAAACAGTGTTTAAAACTATTCCTGATGTAGCTATGCCATATAGAATTAATAAAACAGGATATATTGAGAGTGCTGGTTTAATTACTATAACTGACCATGATACTACTGTAAATGTAAATTTTGAAATTTTAAAATATAATATCCAATTCTCTGTTACAGATGGAGATGATTATATTGATAGCGCAAAAGTAATATTTAATAATGATACCATTATTTGCGATACTCTTGGAGTAGCTATATTTACTGATGTACCTTATGGATTAGAAAAAGAGTATTCTGTTTCTAAAGAAAATTATGAGATATATAATGGAACTATTGATGTAGATGCCTCAAAAATCGAAGATATTGTTTTATCATTATTATCATATAATGTTACTTTTATGGTTTCCGAAGGGAGTACTGCAATTGAAAATGCTCAAGTAATATTTAATAGCGATACCCTAAACACTGATAATTCTGGTTCAGCTATTTTCGAAAATGTATTGTCAGAAGAGAATATTGCATATATTGTTACTAAAGAAAATTATGAAGATGTTACAGGAAATTTAACTGTGATTGATTCTGATGTAACAGAAATAGTCTCTCTTACAGCTGTGGGTATTGTAGATTTTAATAATTCTAAAATCTCAGTTTATCCTAATCCTTCAAATGGGGTAATAATTGTTGATGGACTTAAAACTGCAAATTCAAAAATATGTATTTACGATATCTCAGGTAAATGCATTTTTAATATGAAAGTTACAAGTACTAAAGAAAATATTAGACTTGAAGGAAATAAATCTGGTATGTATATTTTAGAATATACTAATAATGATAGAATTGTAAGAACAAAAATATTAGTAAAGTAATTACTCTATAAACTATTTAAAAAAGCTCGAAGTTTCTTTGAGCTTTTTTAAATAGTAATATTATATTTCTTTTAGTAGATGTATAAGCATTGTATAATTCTTTGCCTATGTCTGATTTGTGTTTATACGAGCCATCATTTTATAAATAATAAAGCCTTTGTTATTGTAAATTAAGCAATTCTATAGTAGAATAAGTTAATAAATTATTAAATTGCGACAATTATTCTGATGTAGTATTTAATAATTTTTATTGAGTTTCTAGAAAAACTAGAACTAGTATTAATAAGTTTTAAAATTGAAGAAATGGAAAAGAAATTTAATTTATTTTTTCTATATGTTGAAAAAATACTTGTCTTTACTTTTGCAATATTTTTATTTGCAAGTGCTAATTTAAATGCACAAACGCAAGTAGAAAAAATCGAAATTACAAATAAAACAAATGTTAGCGTACTTAAAGAGTTTTCTAAATTATATTCTCAAACTGCAAAAAGAGAAAAAAATGAAGCTATTAGGATGGCTAAAATTAATAACTGGATTATTAGTAAGAAATTAGATAATGGTCAGTTTATCGAAATACAAAAAGTAAGAAATGGGAAACCAGTATATTATATAACTAAAAATATAAATGCGGCTAAAACAATATCTACTAACAATTTGTGGAGTGGAGGTAGTTTAGATTTAGATTTAAATGGAACTGGTATGATAGGCGGAGTTTGGGATGGAGGAGGTGTTCTTACCTCTCATCAAGAATTCGAAGGAAGAGTTACTCAGCAGGATTCTCCTTCTGGAACTAGCGATCATGGTACTCATGTTGCCGGAACAATGGTAGCAGCAGGAGTTGTGTCAAATGCAAAAGGAATGGCTCACGAGGCGAATCTCGATGCTTATGATTGGAATTCTGATGATTCTGAAATGTCGGTGGCTGCTGCAAATGGACTGTTAGTTTCAAATCATTCATATGGTATCCCTGCAGGATATACTTATACAGAAAGTGGTCCGTATAATGGTTATGAATGGTATGGTAATGAATCTATTAGCGACCAGGAAGATTATTTATTTGGTTTTTATACTTATGCATGTTCTACATGGGATAATATCTCGTTTAATGCACCATATTATCAAATTGTTGTTGCTGCCGGGAACGATAGAGGTGAAGGAGCATATGCTACAGGAGCGGATTATCCTGTCGATGGAGGTGATGATGGATTTGATTGTATTAGTGATAAGGCAGTGGCGAAAAATGTGCTTACTGTTGCTAACGTAATAGATATAAGTGGAGGATATTCACAGTCGAGTGATGTACAAGCAAATTCATCTAGTAGTTTTGGTCCTGCCGATGATGGACGAATAAAACCTGATATTGCAGGTAATGGTACTGGTTTATATAGTTCGATTGATACAGGTGATGATGATTATGCATCTTATACCGGAACATCAATGGCTAGTCCGAATGTTAGTGGTTCGTTAATATTGTTACAGCAGCATTATAATAATTTGTATGGCAAATTTTTAATGGCTGCAAGTTTAAAAGCATTAGTTCTACATACAGCTGATGAAGCCGGCCCAAATGACGGGCCCGATTACATGTATGGTTGGGGTTTAATGAATACTTCCACTGCAGCTAATGTTATTTCTAGCAAAGATGTGTCTGCATATATTCTCGAAGATACTATAAATAATAATGAATCATACAGTTTCCATGTTTATTCTGAAGGTACAGATGAGTTAAAAGTTACTGTAGTATGGACAGATCCGGCAGGATCGCCAGTTTCTGCTCAACTCGACCCTACAGATCCAATGTTAGTTAACGATCTCGATCTTAGAATAACTAAAGATGCTGTTACCTATTTTCCTTGGAAATTAGATGTTGCAAATCCTGCTAATGCTGCAATAAAAGCCGATAATTCGGTTGATAATGTTGAGTGTGTAGATATCAAAAATCCAGATGCTGGTTTATATACTGTTAATATCAGTCATAAAGGAACATTAACTAATGGAAATCAAAAATTCTCTGTTATAGTTACTGGCATTAAAGCCTCTGCACCTGGTAATTTTATGGCATCGGCAGTATCTTCTGAGCAAATTAATTTAGAATGGAGTAAAAATGTAGATAATGATGATGTTATGATTGTTTATACTACAGATAGTGTTTTCGGAAATCCTATAAATGGCACAGAATATAATGTTGGGGATAATATTTCTGGTGGTGGAATTGTGCTTTGTAACGGACAAAATACTTCGTATAATCATTTAGAATTAAATGCTATTACAAAATATCATTACAAAGCATGGTCTGTCGATGGTTCAAATATTTATTCAACAGGAGTAGTTGCTTCTGCTACAACATTGAAAGATATAATTTTTGCCGATGATTTTGAAAACGATAAAAATTGGATATTAAATGGGGAATTCGAAAGAGATACTCCTTTAGGCTTAGGTGGAGAGCATGGAAATGCCGATCCCGATATTGCTTTCGAAGGAAACAATGTTTTAGGTTCTGACCTTACTGGCATGGGATCTTTTCCTGGTGATTACGAGTCTAATCTTTCATCTCGCGAATACATTGCAGAATCTCCACTTATCGATTGTGGTAATTATTCCGAAGTAGAATTAAATTTTATGCGATGGCTAAATGTTGAAGATCCTAGCGACGATAAAGTTTATATTGATATTAGTAATGATAATGGTGATACTTGGACACAAATATGGACTAATAACGAAGAGATAACCGATAATAGTTGGCTTAATCAAAGTATTGATATTTCTGCTTTTGCTGATGATAATGCGGAAATTAAAATACGTTTCGCAGTTGGTTCTACTGGTGGCGGATATCTATTTAGTGGATGGAATATTGATGATTTTAAAATTGTTGGTGTAATTGAAAAATTCAATGTGGAATTTAATATTACTGATGGCACAAATCCAATAGATAATGCATTAATAGAATTTAACGATAAAGAAAAGAATTCTGATAGTAATGGTAATGTTACGTTTTATAATGTTAAAGTAGGCGATAATTTAAATTATATTATCCATAAACCTGGTTTTAGTAATTATGAGGGTTCTCTTAATGTTGTAGATCAAAATATTACTGAGAATGTTACTATGAACGGCGGTACAGCAGAATATAGAGTAACATTTTATGTTACAGATAGTGAAAATGCTCCTATTGAAAATGCAAATGTCGATTTTAATAGTACAATAATTCAAACAAACGATAGTGGATATGCTATATTCGATAATGTATCTGTTTCAAACGATATTCCTTATGTAATAAATAAAGGGGTAAATTATGGAGAAACGACTGGTACTGTTGATGTTGTTGATGAAAATATAAACAAAAATCTTATTCTTTTAGGTGCTAAATACGATATTACATTTGATATTACCGAAATTGATGGTTTAAGTTTAATTGAAGCAGATGTAACGTTTAATGGTTTTACTAGTACAGCTACTGACGGAACAATTACATTTACTGATGTTGAGTATAAATTAAATAAGCCTTATATTATAGAAGCAGTTGGTTACAATACAATAAATAATACTGTTGATGTTGATGCTGATAAAACTATAAGCAAAAGTATGGAGGTATCTACTTATGATATTAGTTTTAATATAACTGAGAACGATGGTGTTACTGCTATACAAGCCGATGTTATTTTTGATTCAGATACTGTAACTGCTAGTGGAGGAATTGCTGAATTTACAAGTGTTCCATACGAACTTAATAAAATATATACTATAGCATCTGATGGTTTCGAGACTATTGTCGATTCTGTTGATGTGGTGACCAATAAGAGTATCGATATAAATATGGCTGTATCTGTTTATGATGTAAATTTTACTGTTACCGATGGAAATTCTTCTATTCAAGGAGTTGATATTAATATAGATGGAGCTAGCCAAATAACAAACAATGATGGCTTATGTTCTTTCTCGCTTGAAATTGGTAATTACGATTATTTAGCCACGGTTAATGGATATTCTAATTATAATGGAAGTTTTAGTATTGAAGATTCTAATGTTAATGTAGATATTGTAATGGAAAAAACTACATATCAAATTAGTTTTACTGTAAAAGATAAAATCAATCAGGATCCAATTGTTAATGCTAGTGTAATGTTTGTACACGATACAGTATTAACCGATTCGGATGGAATTGCTATGTTTCCTAAAGTGGAGCCAGGAACTGCTATGCCTTTTATTATTACAAAAGATGGTTTTAAAGATGCAGAAGGTATTCTTAATGTTACGAATGCAGACATCAACCTGAATATTAAAATGGAATTAGGTGTAGGAATAAAAACACTTTCTAATTATGGTATTAGTATTTATCCTAATCCATCAGGTGGAATATTTAATATTAGAAATAATAGAAACCTAAAAAATGTTAATTTAGAAATTAGAGATTTATCTGGTAGAGTTATTATTAAAAAAATAATTAATAGTAATATCGAACATATTGATATTTCGAACTACTCGAAAGGAATATATATTATTAATATGAATTTTGAAGGTGAAATTGTAAATAAAAAAATAGTTATTAAATAGTAAGTATTTATCTAAATTTAAAAATACATAATGCAAAAAAGAGTCGGAATTTTAGACTCTTTTTTTTGTAATACTTGATTGGTCTGCTTTTGCGCTTGTATGTAAATTATTGATGAGCAATTATTTGGCTAGAAGGATTATTTTTTATTTCTTTAAATATTTTTCAATAGATTATATAAATAGTCGATAAAATAATAAAGAGTATACCTAAAAACTAAATGAGAATATTAATTAATTTAAAATTGTAGAATGAAAAAAAATCAACTTCTAAAATTAAAACATGTATTAATTATTGTATTAATTATTGCATCTAAATCAGCAATAAGTCAAGACTCTTATATTTCTTTTAAAAAAGGAATTATTGAACAAATAAATACAACTTTACCTCAAAGAGAAATAATTGAAGAAAGTAAAAGTTCAATAGAGATTGAATATAGTTTTTCTGGTGCAAATATTGCTAATTTGAATGTTAAAGATCAAAAATTTCAATATTTAGCAATAGATGGATTTAGCAAGATGGATATGATTGGAAAACCGTCATTACCAGCTCATAATGATATAATAGCTGTAGCAAACGAAACAGTAAAAATAGAAATTGTGTCTGCAGATTATACAGAGTATCCTGAATTTATGATTCATCCAACATTAGCCCCTGCCATGGATACTGAAGGTGCTGATCCCCCTGAATTTGTTATCGACAAAAAATTATATAATACAGATAAATATTTTCCGGAAAATATTGTTGATATTGTAAAAATACAGAAGTTGAGAGCTATCCCATTAGCAACTGTGCAGATACGTCCTGTGCAATTTAATCCTGTAAGCCGTAAAATAAAAGTATATAGTAAAATTCGCTATAGAATTAGGTTTACAAAAAGTTTTAATAAAAATTCAGAAATAGAAAATTCTAATACTAAGCATTTTACAAATATTTTAAAAAAATATGTATTAAACAGTAGTATTATACCCGAAGGAGCTGAAAGAAATCAAAAAGAAAAAGCTAGTGGTAAAGATTATATTATTATTACTCATAATGAATATTTACCTGCAGCAGACACATTAGCTAAATGGAAACGTCAAATGGGTTATTCTGTTGATATTGTTTCGCAAGATAGCTGGTCGGCTACACAAGTAAAAGATGCAATTCATAGCAGATATAATAATTGGGATATTAAACCCGATTATTTTGTTATCCTTGGTGATCATTCCGGCAATTATGCTGTACCTGGGGAGATATATCAAGATCCAAATTATGGTAATGATTTTGCTTCAGATCTTTATTATGCATGTATGGACGGGACTTCCGATTATTATCCGGATATGGCACATGGACGAATTTCTGTTTCCTCTGCAACAGAAGCAATGAGTGTGGTTCATAAAATTGTTAATTACGAGCGTAGTCCTATAAACGATGCAGATTTTTACTCAAATGGAGTAAATTGTGCGCAATTTCAAGATGTACAAGACGATGAGCCTGCCGATGGATATGCTGCACGACGTTTTTGCCATACATCAGAAGATATTCGAGATTATTTAAAAGATGATCAGAGTTTTAATGTAGAAAGGATATATTATACAGAAGAAGATAATACACCAACAAATTTTAACGATGGTTATTATTCAAATTCCGAAAGTATTCCAAGCGAATTATTAAAATCTAATGGATATGCTTGGGATGGTAATGCTACCGATATTAAGGCAAGTATTAACGATGGTAGATTTTTTATTTATCATCGCGATCATGGATACTCTGGAGGAATTGGGTGGGCTCATCCGGAATTTTTATCGAATAATACTTATGGATATCCAAGTAATATTGCTGAATTAACTAATGGCGATAAATTACCTGTTGTATTTAGTATAAATTGTCATACCGGAGAATTTAAATTAGATAATTGTTTTGCCGAAGAGTTTCTACGTAAAGAAGATGGTGGAGCTGTTGGAGTTGTTGCTGCTGCTTATTATAGCTATAGTGGTTATAACGACGGCTTTGCTACTGGAATGATTGATGCAATATGGTCTAATCCTGGTTTAACACCAACTTTTGGTAGTGGCGGAATTTCTAATCCTCCTTCGTCTGAAGATCATAATACTCAATCTATGGGAGATGTTGTTAACCTTGGTTTAATACGTATGATCGAGACATGGGGCGATAATGAATATACTCATCGTTTATTTCATTGGTTCGGAGATCCGGCAATGAAAATGTGGACAAATAATCCTTATAATAATATTATTGATGCAAATGCACCAACGACTGTTACTTGCGACGCTACTAGTTTAAATGTTACAGAGGCTAATATTGATGGATTGGCAACTTTGTGTTTAGATGGTAATCTTATTGCTTCCGAGCAAATTTTATCGGGGGTGTGTTCTTTTAATTTTCAAGCATTAGGAACATCAAACGAAAAACTTATATTAACTATTACAAGTGAAAATGCTAAACCATTTATCAAAAAAATAGAAATATCAGGTACTTGTGATTTTTCTCCAATTGCCAATTTCACAGAAAATAAAACAGAATTAACTAATAATACTGGAGACAATATTATTGCTTTTACTGATGAATCTTCCTATAATCCAACAGAATGGCAATGGAATATTTCTCCGGGTGTAGAAAATACAGATTTCACTTTTGTTGATGGTACATCTTCTAGCAATCAGAATCCCGTTGTAGAATTTAATACAATTAATACATATTCTGTAGAGCTTGTTGCCTCGAATAATGTTGGCTCTGACGATACTTTAAAAGCAAATTATATTAGTTTAATAGATGCTCCAATTGAATATTGCGTAGCAAGTTCTAGTAATTGCGACGAATATATTAGTAATGTAGAAGTGGGTACTATTAGTAATTCGTCAAATTGTGGGAATTATCAAGACTTTACTGCTTTGTCAACCAATATGATTATTGGTAATTCTTATGATATAACAGTAGAAAATGGAAATCCGTATAGCTCCGATCAGTGTGGCATCTGGGTAGATTGGAATCTAGATGGACAGTTTGAAGATGCTGATGAAACTTTAACTGTAACTGGAACTCCGGGTGGAGGAGCTTACACTGCTTCAATTGTCCCTCCGGTAGGCGCTGTGATTAACGAAAATTTGCGATTAAGAATTAGAATAACATATACGGGAGAAGTTAGCCCATGTGGAAGTACAAATTATGGAGAAGTAGAAGATTATACTATTATTGCTAGTAATTTATTAAACGATGATGCTACATTAAGTGATATACAAATTAATGGAACAAGTGTAGTTGGATTTTCAAGCAGTATTTATTCTTATGATGTAGAATTGCCTTATGGAACAATAGATGTTCCTGAAGTAAGTTCTACTACAAGCGATGTTAATGCTAATGTAGTTGTTACCGATGCAGTTTCGCTTCCCGGAACAACTGAGATTACTGTTACTGCTGAAGATGGGATAACAGAGTTAACATATTTAATTAATTTAACTGTTGCTTCTAATGATGCAACTTTGAGCGATTTAACAGTCGACGGTACTACTGTTACTGAGTTTAATCCAATAAATCTTACTTATAATTACGAGTTGTCTTATGGAACTGTTGATGTGCCAACTGTTGTTGCAACAACAAGCGATGTTAATGCTAATGTAGTTGTTACCGATGCAGTTTCGCTTCCCGGAACAACTGAGATTACTGTTACTGCTGAAGATGGGATAACAGAGTTAATGTATTCAATTAATTTTACAATAGCACTAAATACCGACGCTACTTTAAGCGATTTACAAGTTAATGGAACAAGTGTAGTTGGATTTTCAAGTAGTGTTTATTCTTATGATGTAGAATTGCCTTATGGAACAATAGATGTTCCTGAAGTAAGTTCTACAACAAGCGATGTTAATGCTAATGCAGTTGTTACCAATGCGGTTTCGCTTCCCGGAACAACTGAGCTTACAGTTACTGCTGAAGACGGGATAACAGAGTTAATGTATTCAATTAATTTTACAATAGCACTAAATACCGACGCTACTTTAAGCGATTTACAAGTTAATGGAACAAGTATAGCAGGATTTTCAAGTAGTGTTTATTCTTATGATGTAGAATTGCCTTATGGAACAATAGATGTTCCTGAAGTAAGTTCTACAACAAGCGATGTTAATGCTAATGCAGTTGTTACCGATGCAATTTCGCTTCCCGGAACAACTACTATAATTGTTACTGCCGAAGATGATACAACAGAATTAAGCTATTTTATTAATTTATCTATTGTAACAGGAATATTTAATAATATATTTACTAATATTGAAATTTATCCGAACCCTACAAGCGATAAATTCTTTATAGAAGGAAACGATATTATTAATGCTAATATTGAAATCCGAAATATAATAGGAATGCTTCTTGTGTCGCGCAAGATAAAGGATATGCGAACTATGATTGATTTATCTGCCGAAGCAAAAGGAATATATTTTATTAAAATTTATAATGATAATAAACAAGCTGTTGGAAAAATAATTGTTAAATAGATAATAAACAGTTTAAGTAAAAAGTATTTTATAATTTAGCATAAACCAATAATATATAAACTATTATGAAAAAACTTGAGTTTAATGTCATAGCAATTGTTGTTTTGTTATTTGCAATAAGTGGATTACAAGCGCAAGAGTGCGAATTTTTTGTTCCAAGTAAAGTGGGCTCTAAATTAAAATACGAGAATTTCGACAAAAAAGATAAACTAACCGGAAGTACAGTACAAACAGTTATTGCTAATAATGTAATTGATGGTGTGCAAACAGTAAAATTAAGAAACGAATATTATGCTCCGGATACCGATACAGCTTTTGTTAGAGAGTTGTCGTTTAAATGTATAAATGGAGAATTTGTAGTTGATATGCAATCGTATATTTCCGAAAACACATTAACGCCTTATTCGGGCATGGAAACAAAAATTGACGTTGATAATCTGAGTATTCCTGCAAAAATGAGTGTTGGTCAAGTATTGGGTAATGGGAAAGTTGATTTAACAGTTTTTAATAATGGAATGAAACTAATTACTATTTCTGTAAATGTAAAAAACCGAAAAGTTGAAGCAATAGAAAATATTACTACTCCGGCAGGAACTTTCGAAGCGTATAAGATTACTTATGATTTGGAAACAAAAATGTTGTTTACAATTAAATCAAAATCGGCAGAATGGTATGTTAATGATATTGGAGCAGTGCGTACCGAAACATATAATAAAAAAGGAAAACTTACATCATATACAGTTTTAACAGAATATAAAAAATAAACTGAGCCTTTATTATTTATTAAAGATGCTGTATAAAAAGCAAAGTTTCAAGCTATTATGTCATATTGAGCGAAGTCGAAATATCTCATTTTTAAACCAATAGATTAACTTCGTTGAGCTCGTTTCACTCGGTTCTTCGACTTCGCTCAGAATGATGCAATAAAACAAGGCTATAAAGCTTATTTTGTAAGCATGGAAGAATTGATAAATATAATCAGGTTAAAAGAAATGACATCAACAGCTCTTGGTAAGTACAACAGACTGATAAAAGCACACTTGCTGGCTATAGATGACATTATGGTTTCCTATGAAAAAACATGAAGCAGTAGTTTTTTTCAATCTGATAGATTATTTGCACGAAAAAAGTTCAGTAATAATAACCACCAATAAATCACCCAAACAGTGGGCGGAAGCCCTCGATGACGAAGTATTATCCACCGCTCTTTTAGATAGATTGTTGTATCGCTGCGAAGTAGTAAAACTATCAGGAGCAAAGTTAGGGTCACTTTAAAATTAGGGGGAGATGTAAAATATTTTATATTTTTATCTCATGGATTCAGAAATAGCATTAAAGTATTTTTTACCTGAAGAAATGCTTGAGTATTTTGATTTGGTATTTTGATTTGGTAAAAATAGAAAGAACAACAGAAAATATTTTGTTATTACATTTGGATGAAAAACCAATAAAGCCAACAGGACATACAGAAAAACAATTATTATCAAAAGATTTTGATGAGCCTGTACGAATTCAGGATTTTCCTATAAGGGATAAAACTGTTTACCTAAGAGTACGGCGACGTAAGAGAATAGATAAAACAACAGGGAAAGTATATACAACTAATTGGAATTTAACAGCAAACGGAACAAGTTATACAAAAGAGTTTGCTGCTTTTTTAAAAGATTTTTTTAGATAATTATCCTATTAGTAGTAACAGTTTAGAGAAATTTTATCATGTTAATGGTGATTATTTTGGTCAACAATATAAAGAACATTTGAGTAATTATAAAGAATGGAATCAAAAAGAACATGCTAAAGAATGGATGATTTTTCCTGACAATATAGGTACTCAATTAAGTATTGATGAAACAAGTTTATCCAATGGGGGAGTTATATACAATTTTAACAAACAAAGCAGGTAAAGGTAAAAAAGGGACAATAATTGCTATGATAGAAGGAGTCAGTAGTAATCAAATCATAGATGTCATTAAACGTATACCAAAGAAACATA